>JGI24712J26585_10004185_pt1 | contig 11103 bp, 14 predicted proteins | sample BioPla3DNA2_FD_26585 | JGI IMG/M metagenome (IMG submission 26585)
TTTATGGGATCTTAGCTCAGCTGGGAGAGCACCTGCCTTACAAGCAGGGGGTCATAGGTTCGAGCCCTATAGGTCCCATTAATGCCGGCGTGGCGGAACAGGCAGACGCACAGGACTTAAAATCCTGCGGGACTCAAATCCCGTACCGGTTCGATTCCGGTCGCCGGCATTGATTTTTATTTTTACTATATTTTGTGCCGTTAGCTCAGCTGGATAGAGCGTCTGGCTACGGACCAGAAGGTCAGGAGTTCGAATCTTCTACGGCACATCTAAGACCTTCTGATAAGAGGGTCTTATTTGTTATTATATAAGTTTGAAGTAGTTATATATATGTGTATATAAGTGGTGTGTTGGCATTCAAGGATATTGTATGCAGACACATTTTTTTATGTACTAGGAAAGAGCGAAACTCTTTCTTATTGGAACTCTAGAAGAACTATCAATGAATCCTACAGGAAATAGGAGGCTTAGTGCTTGAGGCTGGAATCCATCTAGATTTATCTTGATTTAATATAGACTGGCTATTATTAATTGATTCTTAATATACAGTCTAATACAAGTATGTTAAAATAGGCAAAAGGAGTTAAGCTAATTACTAATATAAAGTGAATGTTGTAATAAAGACTAAAAGTTAAAGTTAAGCTTTTGTTTGTGTTTGTTAGAATGGAGGGATATAAGTGGATAAAAATGAATTTCTAAATGTATTGAAAGAGTCCTTAGAAGGCGAAGTGGATAATAATATTCTTGAACAGAGCCTTAGATTCTATAATGGATATATAAGTTCACAATCAGATAAAAGTGAAGAGGAGATACTTAAAGAGCTGGTAATCCAAGACTTATAGCCAAGACAATTATAGATACTGAAAATGCTTCAAGACAAAGAGAGTCTAGCAGCTGGAGTAATTATAATGGGTATAGCGATGAAAGCTCTAACCCCTATCATAGATCTACAAGCAATAAAAGGATGTTTTTTAAAGTTAAATGGTATCATAAATTGTTCCTTACTTTAATTTTATTATTAATTTTTTATATATTAATTAGAGTAGGTTTGATGATACTAAAACTTTTGTTTGCTTTTTCCCTTCCTGTTTTATTTATTATTTTGATATTTACAGTCTTTCGAAAACGATAATACTTATATAAAGTGAAACGACCGCAAGGGGGAGCCAGGCGGTCGTTTCGATGAGGGGAGTATAAATAATTAATAAGGGGTTATATATGCTCGGAAATGATATTCAGAGCACTTTATTATTATAATACAAAAACATTTAATATGCAAGTTAAAAATAGAAAAAAAGACTATGATATACAGAAATTAGGACATTATTATATAAATTACATATTACTAAAGAATAAAACGATTAATGGAAAATAGAGGATGTAGATAGTATTTTTACACCTATGCAAAGTGAATATTTCTGATTAAAAGGCAGATAATAATGACGTAATATTAATTTATAAATTATTAGGAGGCCAAGAATGAATAATAATTCTAGAAACAGTAATCAGTCATCAAATGTAAGAAATACAACAAATACGTCCAATAACAATAGTAATAGCAGAAATGCCAACAATACCAACACAAGCAGGAATGCTAACAATACTAATACAAGCAGGAATGCCAATAATACTAATACAAGTAGGAATGCCAACAACACTAATAACACAAATAGCAGAAATGAAAGTAGCAACTATACCGTAGGAAGTAGCCGCAACACATCTGGAACAAGATGCAATAATCAGACATCAAATAATAGATTTAGAGATATGGATAACACCAATAACAATTATTAATTAAAATTATTAAATGAGCTGTCGCTATAGTGATGAAGAATCGTGAGGCGACAGCCTTCTTTTACTTAAAAATACTTTTAGATTGTATTTGCTTATTTTTTTAAGTTACTGTATATAAAACATAATCTGTACTTATGATTACTTTTGATCCATTAATACTATCAAAATTATTTTGTCGGAATATAATATATAGAGGGACCTAATAATGCTAGATTACCGTAAGTTGGAAAGGAAGTGACAGTACAGGTATGTCTTTTGAATCAATTAGGGCAAGTGATGTTACTAAGTATATTGGCCGACCAAATGTATTATTAATAGATTTAAGAAGCAAGGAAGATTATCTTAAAGGGCATATTCCCACTGCTGTTAATATACCCTATGATGACTTGGAATATAAGGTGAGTACACTAAAACCAAGTAATTTGTTAATATTTTATTGTGATCGAGGTCATATCAGCCTTATGGCAGCAAGAGATTTAATTAAGCATGGTTACCAGATAAAAAGTCTACATGGAGGTATCAGAGCATATCAGGGCAAATTAGTATAAAGTATATGGTTAATCAAAAGATATAGATTCCTTTTTAGTTGACTGATAAGAGAATAAACCTTACAATGCTAGTAGAGAAATTTAGACAATTTACTAGGAGGAAGCAATGAACAAGTATGAATATATATGTCCATGTCATTTTGGCTTAGAAGCAGTTTTAAAAAGAGAAATTACTGACTTGGGATATAAAATAACAAATGTGGATAATGGAAAGGTAAGTTTTGCTGGTGATATTGAGGCATGTGCAAGAGCAAATATGTTTCTTAGAACAACGGAGCGAGTTTTATTAAAGGTTTCTTCATTTAAAGCAGAGACCTTTGATGAGCTATTTGAAAACACGAAGGCCATTCCCTGGGAAAATTTTATTCCCAAGGATGGGAGGTTCTGGGTGGCAAAGGCCAATTCCATAAACTCCAAGTTATTTAGCCCTTCAGATATACAGTCTATTATGAAAAAAGCTATTGTTGAAAGAATGAAATCGGTATATAAGATAGAGTGGTTTGAGGAGAGTGGTTCCTCGTATCCTCTTAGAGTGACTATTATGAAGGATGAAGTAACGGTTAGCATTGATACATCTGGAGAGTCACTGCATCGTAGAGGGTATCGTAAGTTGACTAGTAGGGCTCCAATTACCGAGACCCTTGCGGCAGCACTTATAATGCTTACCCCATGGAGAAAGGACCGTATCTTGGTTGACCCTTTCTGTGGAAGCGGTACTATTCCTATAGAAGCAGCCTTAATTGGGGCAAGGATTGCACCAGGGATACAAAGGAGCTTTCTAGCTGAAGAATGGGATAACTTATATCCTGATAAAACATGGAAAAATAGTAGAGAAGAGGCAAGAAGTCTTCAGATTTCAGATCTTGAATTAAATATTCAGGGCTATGATTTAGATGGGGAAATAATAAAGGCGGCTAGGCAGAATGCAAAACTTGCTGGCGTAGATCATATGATTCACTTTCAGCAAAAAGATGTATCTGACCTTGGTAGTAATAAAAAATATGGATTTATTATAACAAATCCTCCATATGGAGAAAGAATAGAAGAGCAGGAAAACTTACCTGGTCTGTATAAAACAATGGGAAAGGTGTTTGGAGCCCTTGACTCCTGGTCTTATTATATTATTACTGGATATGATGGGGCAGAGAAATATATTGGAAGGAAAGCAGATAAAAATAGAAAAATATACAATGGAATGATGAAAACCTATTTTTATCAGTATATGGGTCCTAGGCCACAAAAAAGGAATCGGAATAGTTAGATAAAGTAGTTATATGATAAAAGATAAGCCGAGTGATATAGGCATATTAAATATGCACATATCACCCGGCTATTTTAGACTTTTATTTTATAGCCTTTTTTAAAAGCCATGAATGAATATCTTCGTAAACCTCTTCATAATTTAATTCATTAATTAATTCATGCCTGCACTCAGGATATAGCTTATATGTTATATTGGTAAATTTCAGGCTCTTATAGAGAGATATCAATCGGTTTACATCCCGACCATAACCACCAACGGGATCCATCTCACCACTAATTATATATATTGAAAGATTTTTTGGGGTTAAGGATATTAATTTTTTACTTGCTGCACCGGATGTTAGTTTTAATAGGTCATGATAGAAGGAGGCTGTACAGATAAATCCACAATAAGGGTCATGAACATACTCACCGACTATAGGGTAACTTCTTGTTAACCAGTCAAAAGCAGTTCTATCCGCCAATTTAACATACTTTTTACCTCCGAGAATTAAGTTATTTACTAATTTAGATTTATATTTAGGCCCTTTTATTTTTTTTACTAAAGAGGTTAAAAATAAGCCTGAATATAATGCAAATTTTGGAGGATAGGCAGTACCAGAAAGGATTACTCCATTATATTTATCATAGGTTTGAATAACATTGCGTGCAATTAAGGAACCCATGCTGTGACCAAATAGGATAAATTTATTACTTTTGTTGTTTTTTGCTATGTACTTACTGACGGTTATTGCATCATCAATAATAAGTTGATAGCCTTTACTATTTGATATATGACCAAGCTCATTTATTTTTTTGTCAGTACCATGGCCTCTATGATCGTATATATACACATCAAAGCCAAGATTTATTAAGTACTGTGCAAAAGAATAATAGCGTTTCTTGTGTTCAGCCATACCATGCAGTATTAGAATACTTGCTTTGGTTTTTTTTTCGCAACTCATATAGGTAAGCTTAGTCGTATAACCATCTTTTTGCTTAATTAATATGGAGCTAGTAATTTTCATTTTTTATTTCCTATTCTATCAAAGTAAACAGGTTACTACTTTATTATATATATTATATTGGTAAATTGCAATGTTTTACGAAGGCAATATTCATCATAAAGCAACAAAATTAGTGGAAATATTCAAAAATCCATTGTTAATAGGCTAAAATTCGTATATAATTACGGTATAGATTATGATGTTTGATGTATTATGGAGTTTTCAATTTACTTATAACTACTGGGAATTTATGACTGGGGTGATCTTGTTTGGAAATAAAACTTTTAAGAAAGGCTGCAATCCAAAGCCTAGCATTGATGATAGGTGTAGTTATATTGTCTTATATCATGGAGCATTATAATGCAGTAGCAATATCAGCAAGTAAAGATAGTGATGAATCTTTTGATTCTGACCTACTTACCCAAGGTGAAATTAATAACATTTCTCAAGGCTTTGAACCTAATTACTCCGGTATTCAAGATCATTTTGATGCATCTATAAGCTCTTATTATATATTTCCTGAGACAGACCTCCCTATAAGCCAGTCGCTATTAGAAAAACTAGGGGAACAGTTTCTTATTATTAAGAAACCAAGTGGCAAGGGACTTCAGATTAAGTTAGAGGATATTTACCTTAATAAGAGTTTGAAGCTGGTGATTTCCGGCGTAATGGATGAAGAGCCAGAGGATATTTTCATAGGAAGGGTAAACGGTAATGAAATATTTAATGGTGAGCCAGTGTGCACATATATTGAGACTTTTGACCAGAAAGAGGAAGGGATAGATACTGAAATAGGAGCTAGGGATTATGGTAATGACCCTGTGAACTTAATAACAAGTACAATAACTACTGACGATTTTGGTATAAGTGTTTATGATGTTGTTCTTGAGTTAAATCACGTGTATGTTCATATTTTGTATGAAGATGATAATTTCTATTATATCGATCTAAGAAGGCCAAATGAGGTATATGATAAGATTATAGTACTTGATGCTGGCCATGGAGGCAAGGATCCTGGTGCTCTTTCTAAGGATGAGCTTACATACGAAAAGGAAATCAATCTTGCCATTTTAACTAAATTAAAGGAGCTTCTTGACAAAGATAATATTAAGGTGTATTATACTAAACTTACAGACGAAACATTGTTTTTAAGGCCTCGTGTTACACTAGCCAATGAAGTTGATTGTGATTTTTTTATTAGCATCCATTGTAATTCTAGTGTTTCAAAAAAAGCCAATGGTACAGAAATATTTTATTATGATCATGAAAATAAGAATATAAAGTCAAAGGATTTGGCAGAAATATTTATAGATGAAATATCTAAAAGTATTCCCTTAAAAAACAATGGCATAAGGAAAATGAAGGATAAAGATATTTTTATTCTTTACAATGCAACCGTCCCTGCTGTTCTTATAGAGGCTGGCTATATGAGTGATAGAAATGATCTAGAATATTTAAAGAGCAAGGAAGGACAGGATGCTATAGCAAAGGGGATATATAATGGTATTTGGCGGGCTTATGAGGAGCTTATGCCTAGTGAATGATGGGAGATTTATTAGATGAAAATTATATTTGCAACCAATAACCAAGGGAAAATGGATGAGATAAAAGCAATATTAATGGATACTAATATAGACCTTTTATCATTAAAAGATGCTGGTATTGATATTGATATTGAGGAGACTGGTAGAAGTTTTGAGGAAAATGCTATTATAAAGGCGGAAACAATATGCAAGCTGACAGGAGAGATTGTTCTAGCTGATGATTCAGGGCTTGAGGTGGATTATCTTGATAAAGCTCCGGGAATATATTCATCCAGATTTCTTGGTGAGAATACATCTTATCTAGAAAAGAATAATTATATTATTGATCAGTTGAAAAAGGCTAAGAAAGATGAGCGAAGTGCAAGATTTGTGTGTACCATAGCTTGCTCATTTCCCAATGAGGATACAATAACCAGAACAGGGATATTGGAAGGGTTTATAGCAGAGCAAATCAGTGGTTTCAATGGTTTTGGCTATGATCCTATTTTTTATTTACCTCAATATAATTGTACAACAGCTGATATGCCTACAAAACTTAAAAATCAGATTAGCCATCGAGCTAAGGCTCTAACGGCCATAAAGGAAGTTCTGGTGAGCCGTATGATCAATATAAATGCTTTGGAGAGGTATAATGAAGGTATTGATAGTGAGTGATTCTCATGGGCGGAATAAGCATTTGATTAAGACGATACAGAAAGTTAGCCCCATTGACTTGTTGATTCATCTTGGAGACTTTGGAGCTAGTGAGGAGTATATAAAATCAATTGTATCATGTGATGTTGAAATGGTTTCTGGAAATAATGATTTCTTTAATGGGCTGGCTAAAGAAAAGCTTATTATGATTGGTAAATACACTGTTATGCTGACACACGGGCATCGATACGGAGTATATTATAATACCCATCAGATAAGGGAGGCTGCAAAGGCAAGAAAAGCAGATATTGTTATGTTCGGTCACACCCATGTTCCCCTGATTGACTTAAGCCAGGATACATGGTTAATTAATCCAGGAAGCATTGCTTTGCCACGGCAAAAAGGGTGTATACCAACTTTTATAATTATGGATATTGATAGAAAGGGTCAGGCGCACTTTACTCTGAAATATTGTAAGTAAGACAAAATTTAATAAAACAAGGTGTTTTCTGAAGAATATTCCAATTAAAGCCATAATATTCAGTGGAATGACGCAATCGGCTATTTTTGGATTAGAAAAGATTTAAAAAGGTGTTGACAACAAGAGAATGCTATTATATAATAAATCTTGCGTCACGGCGGAAGCAAGTAAATATGCCTTTGTAACGCACAAGTAAGAGGTACGCTAGTATGTCATCAGAAGCCACAGAAAATGATATTTCGTACCAGAGAGATGTATATCGGGGTGTGGCTCAGTTTGGCTAGAGTGCTTGATTTGGGATCAAGAGGTCGCAGGTTCGAATCCTGTCACCCCGACTTAAGACTTAAAGCTATAATAGGGTCTTAAGAATAAATACAGCTAAAGTTAAAAAACTAAAAACAGGGTATAATATGCGGGTGTAGTTCAATGGTAGAACACTAGCCTTCCAAGCTAGATACGTGGGTTCGATTCCCATCACCCGCTTGATATGTGAAAACATATCATATGTGCTAGTAGCTCAGTTGGATAGAGCAATGGCCTTCTAAGCCATGTGCCAGGGGTTCGAATCCCTTCTAGCACGTTTTCAACTTATGATAATTAGTACAAATTATTTTATATATGGTGGGTATAGCGCAGTTGGTTAGCGCGCCAGATTGTGGCTCTGGAGGCCAAGGGTTCGAATCCCTTTATCCACCCTTAAAAAGCCAAATCACCATTTGCAAGATTTAATGCAAATGTAGAGGCGAACCGGATTAAGTCATAAGATATCTTTTGACCGGTTTATATAATAGATTGGGCTATCGCCAAGCGGTAAGGCACAGGACTTTGACTCCTGCAGTCGGTGGTTCGAATCCACCTAGCCCAGTTACTCAGCAGAGTATTGCTGAAGTAAGAAACTAGAGTGAAAAACTGGGCTTGTCCAGATAATAAAAACACAATATGCGGATGTGGCGGAACTGGCAGACGCGCTAGACTTAGGATCTAGTGGGAGACCGTGGGGGTTCAAGTCCCTTCATCCGCACTAGCAAGAAAGCATTGATTTTACTATAAAATCAGTGTTTTTTTGTTTTCTAAAAACACATTGGTTTATATACAAGCAATATTTTGTGGATCAACAGTAATAGCGCCATTTATTGGAGCAGCTATTCAACAAAAAGAGGGAATAAGCATTTTAGTAATTGTATTATTTCTAATTCCAGTTATTTCGCTGGTAGTAAGAAATCTAAAAATTCAAAGTCCTTTACATATAGTACTTGTTTCCATAATTCAAGTTGTTTTAGGGTTTATAATAGCGCTTGGTGTGGCACTTGTTGCTTCACTTTTTTTGCTATTTGCAATGTTAGGAGCTGAGCCAAGAAAAAATAGTAATGGTCGAAAATCAAGGCAGGATGATGACTATATAAGTCCAGCTGCTCAAAGTTGGATGGGAAAAGAATATGATGTTAATAGAGCGAATGAATTAGGGTTTAATACAGTCGAAGAGGCGATTGAATCAGGCTTTACTTATGATGGAAGAAGAGTCTAACTAACATGTACAAGAAGCCCCACTTCTAATAGATGATTAATGGTGGGAGTAAGTAGCAAATTCTTATAATATACTTGTGTAAATGAACTTTTTAAAATGTAGTATATATTTTTCATTATTCACTAATCACGTTTTGAAATACTTAATTCAGACAGTTGACAGATGATAAACTATTCTTCTCTTTATNNAAATGAGACTTGCAAAGCATAATGATAGATTATNATTAACTAAGTAGTAGTTAATATCTGTTGCCAATTTATTTATAAGATATAGGTGGCGTCTTTTTATTATGTGAGATATGAGGTTGTGCTACATAAATTGCATAGAGCTTTGTCAATGAGAAAATAAATGAGAAGGAGTTTATTCAAGGAAAACGTGATAAGATTGATAACTAAAAAGCTATCCTATCAATTTGATAGGATAGCTTTTTAAATGTTATTAGTTTGTCNGTACACCATTACTTTTTATGGGTATACTATCAAGTATTGCTTCTACTTCTTCCATTTCAATCTCTGGCGAAAATTCCAGTCTGTATAAAGCATTTCTCAGTTCATCANTGTCAAATAATATAATAACTTCTAGAAAATAATTATCTATATCTAAAATGGTACAAGGAAGACCAGTCTTTGTTATATAGGTTGTCTGTGTCATAGTTTTATATAATTCATATTTCTCTACAATCCATTCTGCAGGAATAAATTGTTCAGTGCACTGTGTATTATCCATTATTACCTCCCTTGATTAGAATAACAATTCTTAATGGTAAAAGGTAACATATTAATAAAATTACAATTAAGTATTACAATTAAGTTTATAATCAAGTATTACAAGACACAATTCAAAAATTTATATAAACAAAAAGTTGCTTATTAATTATTGATTTCAAATTCAGTAGATAAAGCTAAATATGACAGGTATATATGTAACGGCAATAATGTAATAGAGATGTTCTCAGTTTTTTATGGATGAATTAAGGTAAGTGCAGTATAATAAATATAATTTATTTCAAGAGTCGTAAATTAATTAAGTCTAGGAGGTAGACATGAACAAAAAAACAAGATGTGTTTGGGCAGGCGATAGCCCTATATACATAGATTATCACGATAGAGAGTGGGGGCGTCCTCTACATGATGATATAAGACTGTTTGAAATGCTCATATTAGAAGGTATGCAGGCAGGTCTTTCCTGGATTACCATACTAAGAAAACGAGAAGCCTTCAGACAAGCCTTTGATGGGTTTGATCCATATAAGGTGGCTCTTTATGACGAAGCAAAAATTCAAGAACTGTTAACCAACGAACAAATCATAAGAAATCGTTTAAAAATTAATGCGGCGGTAAGTAATGCTAAGATATTTATAAATATAATAAAGCAGTACGGGAGTTTTGACCAATTCATATGGGCCTATGTTGACTATGTACCTATTATTAATCACTGGGAGAAACATGAAGATATTCCAGCGAGTACGCCTCTATCTGAGAAGATAAGTAAGGACTTAAAGAAAATGGGTTTTAAATTTGTGGGCACAACTATAATTTATTCATTCATGCAAGCTATTGGGATGGTTAACGATCATGTCAAAGAGTGTTTTGCTTATGAAGATATTTTAAAAGGTATATAACATATAATGTAGATTAACAGTAAAACATATAATATGTACAGGAGGATAAAGCCTCCCTTATTAGTTTTATTAACAACAATTAAAAAATATATTATAGTCTCTCGGAATCTTGATTGACTAACGAGCGCGAAAGGGTACATGAACATTGAAAAATGAATATTATCCAAGAAAAGTGTACTTCAAGAATTTTTTTATAAAAAAAGACGCACTTAACTAGACATAGTGAATGCTATGATTTAAAATGGTATTGATATATTAAATTATGCGACTTGCATCAAACGCTTCCTTAAGGCAGATTCGTATGGCAAGTCCCATGCATCGAGGTGCTGACACATCATGATGCAAAAAAGGCGGCAATACCATTCTCTAGATGAACGGTGGTTGCCGTCTTCTAGTTTATAGTCTTTTTTACCTCTTTTGTTATTACGTTCAGAAGAAGTTCTTGCATTGTATTCCAGTTTCCATTCCTCAGACTTCTTACCTCTGTTGTTCCAATGCACCCTGCGAAAAACCTCACCGCATTTGCCGCAGATGATTAAAAAAGCAAACATGTGAATTAGAAACGTATGATGAACAACTAGTGAGGCGAATGATTGAAAAGATTACTGTTCATCCTGAAAAGTTGGAGATAGAATTTAAGTCTGAAATGGCTGTTGAAGTTGAAATATAATATTTCATTCAAAAAACGACTTATACAATCGACATAGT
>JGI24712J26585_10004188_pt1 | contig 11099 bp, 14 predicted proteins | sample BioPla3DNA2_FD_26585 | JGI IMG/M metagenome (IMG submission 26585)
GGGGATCGGCTTGCCCACCGCCTGCGCCAGAATCTCCCATGCTGGCACGCCCGCCTCGGTGAGCTGCCGCATCTCCTCGCCGCTCACCTTCGTCTTGGCGCGCATCTGCCCGATGGCCAGTCCCAGCCGATTGACGCCCTCGGTGCCCAGTCCCAACGCTGCAGCCGCGTCGCCCAGCGTGGTCATCATGGGGATTACATCTCGCGCGTTGAAGCCCATCGCCAGCAGACGCCGCGAGCCTTCCTCCAGTTCTGGGAAGTCAAACGGCGTTTCTTTGGCAAACTGCTGTAAGTCGGCCAGCATCCGCTTGGCCGCGTCCTCGCTCTTGAGCATCGTGCTCCAGGCGATCTGGCTCTGCTCCATGCTGGCGTTGAAATCCACCACCGCGCTCTTGGCAGCGCTGAACAGCCGCTTGGCGGCAGCGATGCCGCCCAGAGCAGCCACAGCGCCACCGGCCAGCTTGGCGATGCTGCCCAGCCCGGCCCCCAACCCCTTGGCCTGCTGTTGCACCTGCTTCATGCCGCGCTCGGCGTCGCGCGTGTCGGCGCTCACCTTGACCATCAACTGTGCGGCTGTGATTGCCATGCTCTAGCCCTTCCTGCTTGTCCGCCGCTCTCTGTCACGCGCTGCCCTGGCCTCGGCATCCATCGCTGCCAGCGCCAGGTTGAGGTAGCCTGCACTGCGTTCGGCCAACTCCCACGGCGCCACTCCCAGGTAGCGCGCCGCCTGTAGCTCCTGATACCATGTGGGCGGCGCGCCGAACTCGCCGTCGCTGGCCAGGTAGCGGCGCAGCGCCTGGGTCTCTACTTTTTTGGGGCCAGCCCTTCGATCAGCGCCTGCGCGATCAGGTTCAGCAGGTCGATGGGCAGCTCTCGCAACAGCTCGGGCGTCGGCGCCAGTGGTGTGCTCGCGTCGTCGGTGATGTCCCAGCGCACCAGCGCCTCGCTCAAGAGCGTGGTGTAGGCACTGGCGTCCTTATCCTCTGCGCTCATCCGCTCCAGCCAGTTGCTGTTGATCGCCGCCGGTCGATACACCACCTCGATCGGCTCGCCGTCGTAGACCACCTGTGCCACGCGCTCGCGGCCGAGGTCCGATAGCCTCATTTACAGCTCCTTGACCGTGTTGATCAGCTCTGCCGTCATTGCCTTTTTCCAGGTGGCGTCATAGGCGATGTCGAACGTCCACTCGATGCCGTACACACCGTCCTCATCGCTGAACTCGCTCACCTCGCGCACCTGGCCGCACACGTCCCAGGCCAGCTTGTAGTTGTGCGGGGTCGCGATCTTGGGCCCGCTCGCCAGAATGCGGATGAATCGCTTCTCGCCACCGCGCAGCGCCGTCAACGGCCCCATGCCGTCAGCGTCGGCCTCCACCAGCAGCTTGAGCGTGGCCGATGGAGCCGTCTCGACATGAGCGGCATAGCCGTCCACGCTGCTATTCAGCGCCCACACCGGCCCAAAGCGGTCGCCCAATTCGATCTCCACCCGCAGGGCACGTTCCAGCTGCGTCGAACCGATCCCCGCACCAGATGCGTCCATGAACACATCCACCTCGGTCGGCTGCAGCGGCTGCACCGCCAGCGCCGTCGGGGAGGCGGTCATGGTGATGCCATCCTCGTACGCCTGGCCAATCATCGCGCCGCTGATTGTGGCCGCGCTGCGGTCGATCCTCAGTCCCAGCTGCGTTACCAGTCCATACACAAACGACCCAGCACGCGCGTCCGAGCCCTGCTCGACCACGAACGTGCTGATCGTGTCAGCAGCGCTCTGCGCTGGCGTGAACGTCCATTTGTAGGCCGCCGTCGCACCCTGCTGGGTCGGCGTGCCAGCCCCCAGGATGCCGCTCAGTAGATACGCTAGGGTGTTGTAGCAGGCCGCCCCTTCGATGCCCGCTTCCACCCATTCTTTGCCCAGTGCCGCGATGGTGTGGAACTTGGCGCCCACCGGCCGGAAGCTGTTGACATCCACCTGAATGCCCGGCGTGATCGACACCGCCTGCAGCAGAACGTCAGCATCGCCGCCGTCACCTGGCGTCGCCTCCACGCCGATCTGCGTCACCTGATTGAGAGTCGCTCTCTCCGTCATATCATACTCCTATGCATCTCCGCCCGTTCACGGGGCGGGCTCTTCCGGTTCCTCTGGCTCCTCTGGCTCCTCTGGCTCCTCGGGCTCTTCGGGCGGCAGCGGCCCACGATTTGTCGCTACCACGTGGTACAATCCCCCCAGGTGGCGGTACTGTTGGCCTTCCTGCGCCTCGGCATAGGCCACCGTCATGGCGCGCGTGCATGCCAGCAGCTCGGCGCCTGCGCCCGCGGTCCCGGCTATCTCCCCACTGGCTCCGTGCAACAGCGCATCGATAGCATCCGCAATCGGCTCGAGCGCCACATAGCTCTGGCACTGCCCCACGGCCTTGACCAGATACGTCAGGTGCGACATGATCCGCGTTGTGCCTACGCCCAGCACGTCTCGCCCCGACTGGTGGCTGATGATCACATAGGGCAGCGTGGCCCCCTGCGGGGCGGCGCCGCTATACACCCGGCTGTCCACTAGCGTTGTCAGCTCCGAGTCGGCCGTCAGTAGCCCGTACAGCCACGCCTCGGTCCGCACCGTTTCCATCAGCTCAGCACCTTCTGCATCGCCTGCTCGAATGCCTGGCGCTGCCCCTCGGCGGCGGGCCCTAGATACGGTTGCGCCGCCTGTCGACTCGTGCCCATCTCCACATAGATGCCGTACTCGGCCCCCACCGCCACAATGGCTGTCAGGTCATCGACGCTCGCTTCTTCGGGGGAGATAGCAGGCAAGATGGCCGCGTCTGGGTTGGCGCTCATCGCCTGGCTCAACGCTGTGCTATAGTCGCTGCCGCGGTCGGTTACTGTGTAGATGCTGTTCCTGAGCGCACCCGTATCGACCGGCGCCATCGTCTGCGCGTCTGCCTGGATGTCGAATGCCGCCTTGCGCACCACCTGTCCGGCCTTCTCGCGCAACTGTCCGCGCAGCGCGTCGAACCGGTCCTGCGTCAGTTTGATCTCCAGCATCGCTATTTCACCTCAGTCACGGCTACGCGCAGCGCCGTCTCCCAGGCCCCCGTCGCCAGCACAGCCACCACCTCGAACGTGCGGCCACCGATGGCGATGCGATCCTCGGGCCGGATATCCGTGCCTGTGGGCACCGTCACCACAAAGGGGGTCACTGCGGCCAGTCGCTCCGCAATCGCGCGCTCCTCGCCGCTCTGCCCCAGACGCCCCAGACGACAGGACACGGTCGCACTCGTGTCCCAGCCTTCGCTCTGCCCGCCAGCGCCATCAGAGGTCAGCGTCAGCCGCTTGACGGTGCAGCTGTCAGGCATCGCCGCCGACTGAACAGCCCGCATGGCCTCCATCTCGTCACTGGTCAGCATGACTGCTGAACTTTTCCTCGCTCAGTTGCCGCAGGGCATCCTTCAGGAACTGCGGTGCGGGTATTCCGGCCGCCACGCTGTTCTCGATGACCGACAGCCCCTCGCTGGCGCAGTAGAAAGCCCCCACTGCCGTTCGCGCCCAGCCGTCCAGACCGGTGAGCGCGTCGACCTGCACGGCCACTGCCAACATGCAGAAAATGAGCACCTTCTTGATGATTCCGAAGAAGCTCTCTTTCGAGGACAGCTCCTGCTGAATGAATGCCCGTAGGAAACCCGTCACCACGTCGAGAACCATCAGGATCACCAGCGCAGCCATAAGCTGATCCCATGCTCCCCATATGCGGGCGCCAATGGCCACAAGCGCACCAATGACGCCCTTCCAGCTCAGTTCCTTCATCGTCATCATCCTTGTGCGCTTACATCGTCGCGCACCATGCGAGCCACTCTCGGCCGCGAGCGTCGCCGGTACTGTTTGGCGAGCGCCAGCAGTGCTTGCGCCTGCTGGCTGCGGTGATAGCTCGCACCATCTGCTGTGAAATCGTAGGCCAGAGCGAACTGCGCCGCCCTGGCCTCCAGCGCATCGGCTGCCGCCGCGTACACGTCATAGCTCCGCCCGGTCAGGTATACGGGTGGCTGTTGGTGCTCGTCGAACGTCCACCGCCCAACCACCAGATTCTCGCTGTCGGCGGTCAGCGTGTCGCCATTGGCATCCGTCAGCGCCGCATCACTCTCCCAGTTGCCCAGCTCAGCAGTATACGCCAGCACCACGCTCTCGCCGTCCACCGTCTGCCAGGCATAGGCCAACGGCTCTTCGATGACCTCATCACAGTGCGCGTCGAGCCAGTCCTGCAGCTCTTCGTCCGTCCATACGGCGCTCTCACCGCTGGCGTCATTGATCAGTCGCCTGAGGCTGGCGATCAGCGCGCTCATGCTGGCTCGTGCGGTCATCGCGCCTACGCCTTCGGCAGCAGATACGTCCGCACCTGCGCGGCGGCCGCGCCGCCTGTGCCGGTGAACGTCAGCTGGATCGTGCCATCATTCTGCATGAACCGCGCGCTCTCCAACGGGCCTATGATCTTGCCGCTGTTCTGCGCCACAGCCACCTCCAGGTCGCCCACGCCGCTGCACACCGCCGGGGGATTGTCGCCGGCCAAAACCTTGACCGTCAGCGCTCGCGTGTTCGGCTCCACCACCTCAATTACCAGTCGACCGGCAGCAGCACCGTCGATATCGTCTGCATCGATAGGCACCGTTCCGTTGGTGTCGATCGTATCAACGGCAGGCTGCGCCGTCGCCGCGTCCAGTGTCAAATCAGTCACCGTCAATTTGGCTGGATTCGCCATGTTCTATGCTCCTTTGGGCAGCAGGTACGTGTACACCTCAAACCCCTGCCCCGCTACAATGTCAAACGTCACGTCCAAGTCACCATCGCTCTGCTCAAACCGCGCGCTCTCGAACGGGCCTAGCAGGGCGCGCACCGATGCGCCGCCGCTCAGTGCGGTCTCGGCCATCGCCGTCACCACGCCGCTTCCGTCGTTGTCGTCTGCCAGCGCCACAGTCACCAGCGCGCTCGCGTCGTCGTCCTCCTCGATGGCCTCAAGAACTTCGGTGGCTGTGCTCACAATGTCGCCGGCATCGTTGCCGCCGGTCAACGCTGTCTTGCTCATGGCGGTCACCACGCCAGCCCCCGTCGCACCATCGGGCAACGATGCCAGAACCAGCAATTTCGCCTCGCCATCGTCGTTTACCGCAGCCAAGACCTCTGCAGCCGTGCTGGTGATAGCCCCGCCACTGCCCGTCGCCAGACTGACGTCGATGTCCGTCCCCACCACGGTCACATCCAGCGACTGGTCGTTGCCTGCCGGGGCGGTATAGGTGATAGTGATGCTGTTCCCGGCCGCACCGGGTGTCACCGCGGTAAAGACCAGATCGTTATCCTCGCCAGTGAGCTCGGTCTCCACCGAGGCCGCCTCTCCGGGGGAGGTCTCCAGCGATACCTCGATAGCGTTCTCGGTGACGGTGACAGCCAGCGCTTCGCCCTCTGCGCTCGGATCAACATACGCCACAGTGATGCTGTTGCCCCCCGTGCCGCCATTGACCGCCGTGAACACCAGGTCGTTGTCATTGCCCACCAGCTCCGTCTCTAGCTCAGCCTGCGTCGCGTCCACCGAGATCACCAGATCCCCCAGGCTGCGCCGAACTGCATGGTCAGCTGTGCTGGCTTTGATCGTCACCGTCTGCGGGCTGGATTTGCTCAACACGTCCAACAGCACGCGCCCGGGCTGGCCGTTCGTGTCTGCCGCTTTCACCGGCACCGTGCCATCCGTGTCAATCACGTCCGCCGTGCCCAGCGTCTCATCGCCATTGATCCCCAGCTCAATCACCGTCAATTTGGCGGGATTCGCCATGGCGGTTGCTCCTTTCTGCTAGGGGCGGGTGTAGCGCCCGCCCCTGTTGCTCAGACTATGGCCTAGGCGGCAGTGCCCACATCAGCGATGATCAACGCCAGCGCCTCAGGATACACCACCTTGCCGCCATACAGGTGCAGCCCCTTCACCGCGTCTGCAAAGCGCAGCTCGGGCCGATACGCCTCCACCTTGCTGATCTGCTCGGCGTACGAGGTGGCATAGTTGGTACCGCACAAAATCTTGTACTCCACCGGGCCAGCGGCGTACGGGACGTTGTTCGAGAGATAGATATCGAACCCGGCCGCCCGGCCGATCATCCCGTTCACCGCGCGCCCGTCGGCGGCCTCTGCGCCAGTCGCCACAAAGCGGCTATCCAGCAACAGATAGGCATGGAACCAGGGCGGCACGATCGCCCAGCGCCCCTCGCGCGGCACGTTGTGCTCGTCCAGGTCCACCGCTGCGTTTAGCAGCGCCACATAGGGGTTGGTCTCGCCCGTGCCGAACCCCACGTCCAGGCCCGCGCCCACCGCCCCCTGAGTGGAGGCCGCAGGCACAGATGCCCACATGATGCCAGCCAGGTACTGGTCGGTGTTGTCTGCCAGGGCCAATGCCGCGTTGCGCATGGCCCGATCCATGACTTTGGGCTTTTGCTGCGCCCGGTCGATGTCGTCGATCTGGAAGTTGAAATACTCGGCCTGGTCGATCGTCATGATCTGCGAGGCATCGTTCAAGGTCTCGGGCGGGCTCATGTTCGAGTTCTTGGTGTACGGCGATACACTCACCGGTCCAAGGGTGTTGATCTTGACCGTGTCGCCCACGTCACTGATCTCACCCTCATAGTCACGGTTCACCACGCTGGGCTGCGCGTACACCAGCGCCTTTTCCAGGTTCTGCAGCAACCGCGCAGACCATACGGTCGGGATAAACGTCTCGATAGCCATCTCTCTACTCCTCGCGGCCCGCGGCCGCTGCTACGTGTTCGATCCTATTCCTCTGCCAGCGCAGCCTGCACTGCGCTCCAGTTGGCATTGATCTGCTCTGGCGTCATCCTGGCGATCTGCTCACGCGTCAGTTTGCTACCGCCCTGCCGGCCCGGGTTGGTAGGATTCACGCTATTGCCGGCCCCCGCCCGCAGGTATGGCTTGGCCTGCGCCAGCTCGCTGACCGCCTTCTCCACCTCCACCGGCGCGCCCTTGTCGTCAAACGTGATCTGCCCGCGCACCAGCGCTAGCGCCACCTCGGCGTCCACAATGCCCACCTTCTGGGCGGCTGCCTGCACCGCGATCTGCAGCGCTTGCTCACGTCGTTGCTGCGCCCAGCTGGCCTCCTTCTTTTCATACTCGGCCAGCTTCTCCTGCAGCTTTTGCGTCTCGCTTTTCTGCTTGTCCGCCTGCTCTCGTGCGCTCTGCACCAGCGCCTTTAGCTCGTCGACCTTCTCAAGGCCCAGCTCACTCAGCAGATCGTTGATCGCCGCGCTCTTGGCCCTCGTTGCCCGCTCGCCCACAATCGCGTCGAGCTGCGCCTGTGTGAACGTGCGCTCGCCGCTGCCATCAGAGCCCCCCGCGGGTGGGGTGCCTGTTGCCCCGCCTTCACCCTGATCGCCTGGCGCCCACATCGTTCGACCCAACTGCTTGATCCACATCCTGTCCTGTCCTCCCAGCTATTACCGCCGCCGTAGCGTGTTCTTACACTCTCAGTCTATCCCGCCAGTTCCCCCAGTTCGTCGGTTTGAGCAGGCAATTCCGTGGCAAACAGAAAACCGGCCTGGATATCCAGGCCGGTGCTGATCGCGACAGCGTTTGGCCCTATGCTGTGCTATAATGTGCCTGCGAGGCTTGGGCTCACTGAGGCCTCTGTCACTTGTTGGCAGAGGCCTCATTATCATTCTGTTTATTGCCTTGACACCGCAACCACTTTGCCTCATAATACGAATAGAATCCTGCGTCTGGTGTATTCTGCCCTAAAGCACACTCGCAAGAGAGGGGCAAGTTGGTGGGCGGGCTTGCAGACGCAGGATACTCATTTGCCCTTACCATGAGCGCGATGGAAGGTTATCACATAGTCTCCCCCATCTACCCCTGTCTTGATCACCACGCGCCACCACTTCCCGGCATCATCCTGAGCGTATCGACGTATCAGCGCACCGTCCTTCGGATCAGCCTGCTCATACACACTGTGCAGTATGGTTCGTGGCAGCATCTCCACTTCATCTGCAGCAGTGATCTCCGGATGCCTTTCGCGCCAGTGTAGCCGCCTCTCGGCAGTGACTCTCACGCCTCCGATAGTCTCGCTCCGAGATCCAGGTGACGTCGCCGCTGCCCACGCGTTCGCTTTCTCCTCTCCCAACGCCCCTTTGAGGCTCTTGCGCTGTACATGCGTGCCCCACTCGGGGCTGGAGCGCGTGGTGGCAAAGTCGCTCAGCTTTGCCGCCCCGGCCCGGTACGCCGCGCCGCCTGCCTTACCCAGTATCTTGTCTTGCTCCTCGGGGGTGAGCTTGGCAAAGCGCGCCTCGCCGCTCTCCATCTCGGGCCGCTCCGGCATCCCTTCGATGCCCAGCTCCTCCCAGCTTTTCGTCCATGGCGAGGCCGCACAACGGCCATTCGGGTGATCCTGAAGCTCGTCGTCCAGGGGGTGTTTCGTGCCGTGCATCGCCCAGCAGGCCACACAGGTGCGCGTATCGCAGGCCGCGTTCCAGATCCAGCCCTTGACCACGTCGTCATTGGCCTGATAGTTGCGCACCGCCGCGGTGCGATAGGCCCGCATCGTCTCCGTGCGGCTTACGCGCAGCGCCCGCACCAGATCGCCGCCAAACGCCTCTTTCACCCGCTGAGCGATGCGCCGCGGGTTCTCGCCCAGCGCCATGCCGGCAATGAGCGCCTCGCGCACCTGCTGGCTCGCCTCGGCTCCCAGCGCATCGAGCAGCTGCCGCAGCGGTGTGCCATCGCTAGCGAATCCCACCAGGTCAGTCAGCGCTTCCTTCGATAGTCGCTTCCAGGTGACTGCCACGCCGGGCGGTGGCGGCCCTAGCGCGGCTAGTGTCTCGGCCTCGGCCTGGCGCTGGGCGAGATCCACCGCGTCACGCTGTAGCTCCGTGGCGCGCTCTGTAGCTACGCTGGCCCAGCGCCGCATCTCCGCCTCGATCTGTCGCTGCAACGCCTCTAACCGCTGCTGCTGGAACAGCCACGGGATGGACACATCCTGGCCGGCCTCGCGTGCCGCGGTCATCTTCGCCAACAGCGCATCGAGGCGCTGACGCACCCGCCGCCAGGCTACGCCATAGGCTCGCGCCATCTCGCGCGAGGCCTCGCGCTCACGGGCCAGCAGTGCGCGGTAAAAGCGGTCGGCGTCACCCCGCAGCGTCATGCGGCTTTACCAGGCGATACACCACTGGCCAATGCCGCACCCCGTCAATGCGGCGCGCAGCCCGCTTGGCCTTTTCGATGCGACCGTGAGTCTCTAGCTTCGCCACAATGCGCGCCATGCGGTGACGGTTCACGTTATACTGCTCAGCCATCTCTTCCAGCGTGAACCAGCCGTCCTGGGCGTTGAACCCTTCTTCGTTGGCATAGGCGTCTATCTCAGCTAGCAGCTCGTCTAGCGTTACGTCGTTCCAACTGCTCACAGGCTCACCCTCGCTCTCACGTCCTTCGTATGCACCAGCGGCGAGATCTCTCGCAGCCGCCCATTCTCAATCTCGACCACCACCAGCCCACAGCCGATCTGCCCCACGCTGCGCGTCGCCTGCTGCGCATAGGGTGTCAACCCTGCGTAGCTGGGCAACACCACGATCTCGGTCACATACTCCCGCGCGCCTCGAATGCGCACCGTCTCACGGGCGTACTCGTGATAGTGCGCCCGCACCACCAGCTCGGGTGGCTCGCGCCCCGCGATGATCTCCTGCTCCATCAACGACCGGCAGTAGTAGCGCAATTGGTTGCCCTTGAGCCAGGTGCGGGTGCCTGGGTGTGGCCCGTGGTGCGCGGCGTCAATCGCTACACCGTCCACGTCGCCCAGCAGGTGGCTCAGCACGCCCACGGGCCGGTCAGGGTGATCTTTCGTCAGCTCCCGCGCTACCAGGATCGGCGCCGTGGCCTCGCCTAGCTCGTGGCTGTCTGTGCCCACGATCAGCCGCAGGCTGGCCACGTTCGGCAACGCCAGCCACGGGGCCATGTTCGCCACGGCGATGATGGGCTGATCGGCCAGGCGGCTGCTCACCAGCCCCGCCGGATAGCGCGTGCCCCACGTCACGTCGCCCACATGCACCACGTCCACCTGGCAGCCGTCGGCCAGCTCGGCCACCGCGGCGATGTCAGCCTTATAGCAGCTCCACAACCAGCGTTGCATGGCCGACAGCTGCGGTTGATAGGGCCGTAGCTCGCCATCGGCTTCCTCCAACAACCACACATCCGGGTTCATCAAAGACAATTTGTGCCCGCCGTGTGTATCACTGAAAAAAACGAGCAGGCGTCGGTTCATGCCTGCTCGTCCTCGTCATCCACCGCCTCGCCGTGCTCGATGTCATCGAGCAGTCGCACCCCTGCCTCGGCCTCCTGGGAGCGCCGCTTCTGCCGCTCCAGCTCCGGGTCATAGCCAAGCTGCTGCAACAGGGTGTCGCGGCTCACGCCCAGCTGCTCATCCAACAGCGCGGTCTGCCGCTCAGCCATCGCATCGGTCGGCAGCATCTCGGGCCAATGCAGCACCGTGCGATTGTCCGGCCCAAAACCTCCCATCTCCAGCAGCCGCCGGTTCAGCTCCACCAGCAACGCCCCATACGACCGCCGCTTGACCTCGGTCTTTTCGATCAACGGCTGGTACAGAATCTGCAACGCCAGCCCCGATAGCTGGCCCACGTTGCCCAGCTTGCCCGTGGCCACCTCCGGCACCTGGCTCACCTCATGTAGCGCCTCTCGCAGCCGGTCATACAGCGTGATGCTGCTCGCCAGATCGCTCTCCATCTCCAGGTTGTGCAGCTCTGCGTCCGGCGCGTTGAGGATGATCACCCCATCCACGCCCACCGTCAGCTTCTGCGAGTCAAACCCGCGCCCCCACGTCTTGGGGTGCGCGTGAAAGCGGATGATCCGCTTTAGGTTGCTCAGCACAAAATCCACGCTGGCGCTCAACTCCAGCACGTCGCTCTCCAGATCGCTCATTCCCCAGAACTCGTTGGGCAAGGGCAGGTTCTGGCAGTCAATCACCGGCGCCCACGGGTACGGCCAGAGCGTCTCGGCCAGCGTCACCCAGCTGCCCCCGTCGCGGCTCTCCTCGTCCGTGATCTGCCACCTGTTGCCATCGGGG
>JGI24712J26585_10004189_pt1 | contig 11098 bp, 9 predicted proteins | sample BioPla3DNA2_FD_26585 | JGI IMG/M metagenome (IMG submission 26585)
ACAATATTAAAAAGGTGGATGTGCCAAATGTAGTATAGAATATTTTTAAAGAATCGGCTATCTATGGGGTTATGTTAAGTTATCAGGTTGAACTTCGGTTTCACAATATCACTAAAACCGACAACTTTCTCTGTGCTGATAAAAAACTCTCCCTGCTTTGACTTTAGCACTTCATATTTCAGACATGAAATATCCACATGGTATTTGTCTCTTAAAAAAGATGCCACCTGCTGAATGACCAAAGATATATCCTCAGCAACAATAAATAACTTCTGAGATTTATTGAATTCAATTTCATACTCTTCTTCAACGTCCGAGAAGAAAGCTTCATGATGAAGTTCCCTTAAACTTTTGTTAAAGTTGCAATCTTGTTTTTTATAATATTCAATAGCGATTTTATTAAGGTCATCGTAAGTTAACGAACTCCCCCAGGCTGCATATTCCAAGATCTGAGCAACGACTTCCCGGGGTGTTTTTCCCTTTTTTAACTCCACTATAACCAGATCACCTGAAGTATCAATACCGATTAAATCCGGGTAGAATCCTGCGTCACCGACAGAAGCAGGCACCTGGCGCCCGATCCAGATTATGCTGCCCTCATCTTCGTCAAGTAAAACATTAGGGCTGTTCTCAAGCCAGTCTTCAAAGTTTTTTTCATATTTAACTGTGTCGGTCTTGGCTTTTTCAAGAATGCCAACGCTTAAATCTTTATTATTAGGAACCTTGAGCGTGTATAATCCCATCCAGAACCACCTCCAGCGTGATGTTGCCCCTTGATTCTTAACAGGGTTACAGGGTGATTCCTAGCCTGCTATTCTGCAACAGCTATAAGTTTTTTTAATGTACGATTCATAGAAAGGTTTATACAAGTTCCTTACCCACATACCGTTTCCTCCAATTTAATGGTGGGGGTGGTTCAATATCCGGTATTTGATCGGCAGGTATTATTTCACCGATATCCATTGAACGATGACTTAAGCCCCATGCTACAGCAAATAATTGATACTCTTCTGCATTTTTTATAGAGTCGGTTAGTGAATCAGGTATAGGTGCGTTTAAAATAATAATCCCATCATTCCTGGTATAGTATTTCAACCAATCGTGAAGTGCCTCAACTGCTAATCGGAAGAACTGCAGTTTACTGCCGCCACCAATTAAAAGAATTGGCAGCCGTCCTTCCCGCCAGATCGGTGTATCAGGGGTACGGCGAAGTTTTGTCTGCCAGATAACCCTCCGAACCATGCGAAGAAATTGTTCCTTAAGCTGTTCCCTGGCCTTTTCAAAGGCAGTGATAAACTGATCCTTCGAAATTAGATATGGTTTGATATCCTCGTCTAAGGGCACCATTGGATCATGTTTGTTTAGCAAATCCTTAACGTGATCCTCGTAGACCTGTTTAAATGCAACAATTCGATCATTATATAGCCTGATGGAACCCAGTTGTTGAACATCTGATATTAACAGACTATAGCGATCATTTCCCTCCCGTTCCTGCAGGAGAAAGCTGCATACGTCTACGGTAGAAGCCCCAATATCCACCATCACATGTAAACCTTCCCGCCTCAGGTCCGATAAAGCGTAACCCACCGCGCCAGCAGCAATCTCCGGAATAATCTCAAAATCACAGGCGAACTCCTCATCAGTATCCCAGTAATCTGTATCACTAACGAACTTTAACTCTCTACCAGCTTTGTCAAGCGTGATATAATCCTCAACCAATGTAGACAACCACCAAGCCGCTTTACCAACACGCCGGAAAATCAGATTTTCCTCATTATCCTCGATGCACGGGGAGGGAACACCCATATTCATACTCCATCTAATCCTGCTAAAGTGTTGCAAAAGATCCGGTTTGGTTTTTAAAAACCACCGCCGGCTATATCGAAGGAGAAGTGCAAGGTAGCAAACTGCAGTCTCTTCAGGGGGCAGTTGTTGCCTGATGGGGCCAAAGCTGCTATACAAGTTTTCATCTTTAGAAAAAAGCTCCAGCTTAATATTATTGACCATTATGTAACCATCACGGGGTGCAAGGGTGCATAGCCCACTCGAAGGCGCTATCCATAGTCTAGTTGGTAAAAGATGAGGCAAGGTACCGCTAGAAAACCGGCCAAAATTTACAGAATAGCTCGGACAACCCGGAAGATCTGGCGCCTGTATAACCACCTTCGTTGATGAAGTGCCGAAGTCAAGACCAATAACAAGTTCGCATTCGCCGTTTTTGCCAGGTTGAGCATACTGCAACATCTGGTGGTCACAAATAGGTACAATATCTGCTCCCCGGCTTTTAACACTCAGACCCCTTAAGCTTTTACTTTTTAATGACATATCAAATTACTCCTTGGAATCACCTGACCTGGATTATGGCAATCGCAATTTCCCTGGCCTCTGATCGAACTTTTCGCCGGCTCTCAATTTTTAGGCGCTGCTGTTTAACACGGTTATCTAGCGCACGCATCCGGCCCTCTGTAGCCTTCACCAGCGTCTCACGATTGTGTACACGATGTTTTTCCCAGGTTTCTCTTAAAACTGCCATCTGCCTTTCATAATGTTGCTCCAGGGTACGAAGCTGGATGTCTGCGCGGTCCTCATTCCTCGCCTTCAATTCCTGGACAAACAACTCATACTCATCATCCAGTTTGCCAAAAAGGATTTCGTTAGCCACATAATACGCGTGCTCTAGGTCAACTACATTGCATGCCTCAAGCCAATCCTCCCCGCTGGCAATAGCGGAAGCTGCAAGCCTTTCTGCATCTTCTGGTTTAAAAATCTTGTCCGGATTTTCAAGTAGTGCAGCAGAATAGGCCAGTTTTTCTGTATCCTGCAGCCCTCTGAAGGACCAGTGGGCTACTGCTAAAATATAGATGCCTGTCTGCAGTGGGAATTCAACATTTGCACTGTTCAAAACAAGCGCAACGGCAGGTGTAAGTTGCTCATCGCTTTCTGTGATATGGGCGCTTACCATCCTCACAAGGGGATGGAACTGCGAAATTACCTCCTCGAAGCGGTTTAATGGACCAGTAACTTGATTTTCAAATCGACACCGGATCGGCCTGGAGACGGAGGTTAGCCTAGTATAGTAGGAAATCCGATTCTTTTTTATAAACTCGGCCAGATCAAATTTGGCTCTGTCCGATAACTCAATTTCATATAAAAGAGAACCTGGCTCTATCTGGCGCAGTTCGCATCCTGGATAGTGTAGACGGAGATAATCAAAGACATATCTCTTAATATCATCGCCGCTGATCCACCGGTGCAATTCGCGTGCAGCCTGGACCTGGTTGAGAATATAATCCCCGTATGCAACAAGATTTGCGGCGTCTTGTTCAAGTTGCTCTTCCTCTAAACGCAAGTTTTCTAAAGCCTGAGCAGTCTGATCAATTCGCCTTTCCTGTTCTTCCACAGTTAGATGACCCGAAAGCAAATCTATTTCTAATTTCCGGATTTCATCACCCAGAATGGCCTCAAAGTCACCTAAAGCATTGCGACACAAATCAAGTTTTTCGTAAAGGCGTTGGTAAATCCGGGCGTCAATAGTGTTTTTATAAAGGATGTTCCATATAAGAACTTTCTCAGCTGTCTGTCCAAGTCGATCAATCCGCCCGATTCGTTGCTCAAGGCGCATCGGGTTCCAGGGAAGGTCATAATTTATAACAACACGAGAAAATTGTAGGTCAACCCCTTCCCCGCCTACCTCTGACGAAAGCAAAACACTTGGTCCTTCAGAGCGGCTAAAGCGGTGGATTATCTCGCTTTTGGTCTCCTTTTGGCCTCCTTTTAGCAAAATGCAAGAAATTCCGTCTTTTCCGAGCCGTTCTGCAAGATAGCCCAATGTGGCATGAAATGCAGAAAAAACAATCACCTTCTCATTCGGGTGTTCCCGAAGAAAAGCGGTAAGAATTTTCCTAAGGCGGCGATACTTGGTGTCTACCTTGATCAGGTGATCAAGTTCCACATAATCTCTAGACCGGAGCACTATCTCTGTAACAAGGGGGCCTAGCGCCTTTTTCTTTTCATCCTCTTCTTCGCCCTCACCGCTCTCCTTTGATGCCTCCAATTCAACGAGCTTTTTTTGCCATAAGTTAAGTGAGGCAGCCATGCTACTTGTCATCTGGCGCTGCGGCTGGGCCAGCAAGAAACGTTCATTAGCCATACTTCTTTGGGCGTATTCAATAACAACCCCGGTGACAAGATCATAGAATTTTTTTTCAACCGGTTCTAAGTCAACAAATTCAGGTATAGGTTCCCGTATAACTCGCCATTCCTTTACATCTTTCTTACGCGCTCTGGTCACAACATGGGCAAGAAGATTCACCTTTTCGAGACGATAGGCCAGTTTGCTACGGACATCACGACGTTTCAGAAATTCGGGTGTCAGAGCAGCCTCCTCTATCATCGATAGTTGCCGGTTCGAATTAAGGAGAGGATGACGACGTGCCGCCTTCAACAACTTGCAGAACTCACCAGGGTCGGGATCGGGACCAAGTAAAAGATCACGGGTCCGGACTAACGGCGCATTAGCTTCCAGTATCTGAGTAAAGGCCTCAGGGCGGGTAAAGGTATCTGGATCAAGTAGACGAAGAAGCGAGTAAAGGTCCTGGTTGCGATTATGGATTGGAGTTGCTGTCAGCAAGACAGTATATTCTGAAACATTTTTGCATAGACTCCCAAGCTCATAAGTCTGCGTTTCTGGATTTCGCAGGTGATGAGCTTCATCTATTACCAGAAGGTCCACCAACCTATCCTCGCTTTCCATAGCCCTTAAAAAACGCGCAAGTTCGGCTGCAGGACGCTGATCATCATCTTCTTCCCATCGTCGTGGCGGTCGAATGCCCTGGAGGCTGGCAACAATAGCAAATCCCCTGGCCTGTAAACCTTCGTCTTGCAGTATGGATAACACTTCTGAAGCATCACAGATTTGAGCTGTAACTCCAATTTTATTAGAAAGTTCCTGACACCATTTTTCACGTAAAGCAGCAGGACAAAGCACCAGAAGCCGTCGCATATCAAAACGGCTTCGTAGTTCAGTCCAGATTAGCCCTGCTTCAATAGTCTTACCAAGACCGACTTCGTCCGCAATAAGGAGGCCATTTGATGGTGATTCTAGAATTTTTATAACAGGCTTGAACTGGTATGCATAAAAATCGGTGTTAGTGGCCTCCATACTGTAGATCACATCAGCGAGGCGCCCGGAAAGCTTCACATGTGTCAGCGTACGGCGAAGATCTACAGGCCGGCCCAGCTTTTTTTTCTCAAGCATATCCAGGGGAGAAAGCCTGATACCGCTTACCTTCTCAAGCTGGCTAGCCGGAACCCAGCGTATACTGTCAGTAAATTGAACTTGAAGCAAAAGACGATTATTTCGGGTCTGTTCCCGCCCGGTTAGAATACCGACCCTGGCAGGGTCATGAACAAGCCGTACTCGGTTCTGATCGATTGCCCGGTTTTCTGAAGTTTGGTGCAAAGGATCAACCCCTACTATGATTTTTCAGCTAGGAGGATGCTGAGATTGGAAAAGTGATGAGTTATATTCGCCCAACATTTTTTGAAGTTCTTATTATCATCCAAGTAACCTGTCCGACATGTATATACATATAATCTAAACACTTAATCAAAACAAATTAATCCCAAATATGATTGACCGTTTCAAATAACAATTGCTGCCTCTCCTCAACGGCGGAAGCATTAAAAACATCATAGGATTTTAGAGGTTATATTTTTGGTGCTTTTTGGGACTGTGGCTGCAGTTCGGGCAAAATACAAACATTTAACATGCTTTGCACTGCATAACAAATACATTTTCGATTATAAGACTATAGTTTCTCACCTAGATTGAAGGTGTGATAGCCTTTTCCATCTAACTGAAAACAAAAGCTTACACTTCATATTCTTTTTCGATAGAAAAGAGGGCTCCTTCTGAATTTTAGCAATTATTATTGCAAATGGCAACAGTTACAGCAAACCTCAGTTCAATATTGCCTGGGATTTGCCCCGGTCAAACTGGTATAAACTGTCGCCATGCCACACTCTATTTTCTCTGCTTTTTCATTTTAACTCGATGCGCTGTAACGCGAAGGGCCGCGGAAGACTTCCCGGACGTGCCAATTGATGTAGTCCTCGTTGGGATAGTAATTCGGGCTTTGTGGCCGGCGGATAGGCCGGCCATGATAACGCATTAGCCATTCTTCAAAACGGAGGAGCCATGCGCTTCCTCTGCTACCCAGAAAACAAAGGATTTGTCGAGAGTAAATACGCCTTTATCAAAAAGCTTATGGTGCATGGAACAGAGTGCGATGCCGTTTTCTTCGCAATCCGGTCCTCCGTACTGGTGCCATTTTATGTGGGCCGCTTCCACCGCTACCAGGATATCTCCCAGCCTGACGTTAAAGCCGCAGACAGCGCATTGATATTCATAAGCCCGGAGAACCCTATTTCTAAAGTCCGGGCTGCGTGCTGTTTTGGCGTCGCTTTCCAGGTCCAGGCCAACCTGGGTTAAAATATCCGCGTGAAGTGTTCCAGGGAAGTATTGATTAAGTATAAGGCCAGCCAGTTCTTTTACAAGGTTGTTGTCTTTCTTTAATAGATCATATACTCCGGCGGTAAACCCCCCGGAGGTGTTATTTTCGATTAGATCGCGATCAGACCAGTCCGGGGTTGTATTCAAGACCCGATAACCTTCAATCTCCCAGAAACCACCGTCGTTGCAGAGCTTAACAAAGGGATAGCTGGGATAGTGCACCTTGCGGTACGGCCCGAACTCTTGCAACAGCTTCCTTAAGTCATCTACTGCTTCTTCATACGAGACAAGTCTGAGTTCACCCCTGGCAACACGAGCAAGGCTATAAAGAAGCAACAGCGGCTTGTGGGGCGCCCGCTCATCGCCTCTTTGCCAGATCCGGATATTTAATATCTTTTCTTTTAGCTCATCCGGATGCATCAAAGCTAACTCACTTCCTTAAATTTTTTGAAGCAGATTTCTAACAATCCCAACATTAAGATGAAAGCCAGGAATCCTTAGGGTTTCGCCCACCGGACTGTAGGAAGAAACCCGGATGGGAATTTACACCACTTCTCTTCTTCCTACTCCTAGAATTCATAATCTTCTATTGTCCATCCTTTCCCCAAATCTCTAGGGTGTCTTGGTTTTCTTCCTTGATTATCCTTAAAACACTTAACTTTATCCTTGTAAGGAAGTAACATGGCTTCAATTTCCTTTTTACGGGCTTGAACAAATTTATTTCCGCCCCTAACCCAAGCTATTATTACAGTGTGAGCTTCTTTAATTGCAGCTGAAATATGCTCATTATTCTTTATTTCATATTCCTCTTCTGATTTTGATAATTCAGTTGGATCTGTAGATATGTAAGAAAATAGATTTACTATATCAACACTGCCAAAATTATTATCAATTAAGTAGTTCGTAAGATTCATTACAGTTTTATCAACCTTTAAAGCATCTGCAATGCTTGGGTTAAGCATTATAACAGTTGCCTTTTTCTTAGTAGGATCCCAAGCCCGAGTTAGCCTATATCTGTATCTTTTATTGTCGGATAAGATCACAGTTGATTTAATAGTTCCTTCATATGTTACCATTAGAGCTTCATCCTCCTCCATAATTTAAAATTCATCCGCCCTCATTCTAACCTTTCTCAAATTGCCATCATGTTGTTCAATAAGTTGGATTGTATAGCCTTTAATCTTTCCTCCGTCCTGACAAAAATCAAATTTTTCATCAGCTTTTTCGTAATTGGTCTTAGGGCCAAACAAATGCTCTTCCCCATACCACTCCTTACCTGAAGCAAATCTTATTTCATAAGAACCTAAAGGGAGCAAAATATCAACATCCTGGCCAGAGTGAATAAATATTGTTAAGACAGGCAGCTTAGACTCCCATTCCACAACTTTTACAAAATAAAACAGTTCTTGTGGCTTGGTAATTATTTTTAAAGGGGCAATTGCGTCTCCCCCAAAATATGCTACTGTTGTTCCATGATCAGGTAAAGGTTGAATCGGCTCCTCAAATGCCGGTCTTTCTATTTCAGGGTATGTAATAACAGGTTCAACTACTTGTTGTGGTTCGTGCTGAGCCTTGTAATAGATAAAAACTGCTAACATAATGATAGCTAACCAAGATATAAACATCCATGTTTTGTCGGATTTTTTACTCATAAATTTAAATTGTTCGCCCCTTTGTGGCTATATGAAAAAACCTTACTGTTTATTTAATTTCCTAAAAAAACCATATGTTTGACCCAGGTCAAACATATGTCAAAAGATATTGCACTAGTTCTTATTAGGTTGGTCGGAGTTCTTCTTCCTCCCCGGTTGCCTGACAGTACCCCTGAGCTTAATCAGAAAAATTTTATATACTTTAAGGAATAACGGATACTTACGGATCATGGCCAGGTATCTTTTGGCGCCTTCAGTGCGAGAAATATCAGTGTATATTATAGTCCCGTCGCGCATAGGGACTGCTTCTCCTTAAACCATCAGTTTGCATTGTACCCATGAATAGGGACTATTAAAAAACATATTTAGAATTTAATGGGATAACCATTAAATTACATTTTAATGCCTGACATTACTTGAAATTTTTGGCAACGCTACTGATTTATAATAACTTTTAAATACTAACACTTCTAAAAGACAAAGCTAGTTTGTCGATTTTTTTCTTATTATTATAATAAAACATGTCCTCTTCTTTAAGGTTTAATAGCTTTAATGCTAATTCTAGCATTTTAGGTTTAAGTTTTTTATTCAATTTACTAGATATTATCGCTCCTAATATACCCCCTACTGGAGCACCAAGCGGGCCTATCAAACCCCCTGCAACAGATCCGATTGCTGCACAAGTAGACGTAATACCAAACCGTGAAAATAATACTATAGCCTTAACTCCAGATAATTTTGCTTTATCCGTAGCACTTATATTTGCAAAACTTTTTTGTACTTCTATCAGGTCTAAAATTAGCCTGATTCCCAGAACTATCTCTCCTACATAGGGTAATACATCTCCTAAACTGTCTGGTACATCTATCCCTAAATTGCCAACTAAGGTTTCAAGATTTTCCTTCACACCTTCTGTAAAATCATAGTTTGAAAAGTCAACTGGTAAAAATTGATCTGCTAATTCCGGCGCATTCTCTAAGACTTTATCTCTAATCTCATTGCTAGTAGCATATAATATATCGGGGTTTGCCTCCATTATCCTTTGCAGAATTGATGCACTTCCTTCGTCCCACATCTTAGCTTGTACAAAAAAATCTGTTACACCTTCTGAATTAATAGCTTGAATATCCCAAATTGGTTGTGTTGGATCTAAGGCTATACTAAAATCGTAACTTGGATATAATTCTTTGAGCTTATTTAGTAATTCAAATTCGAATACTTTTCCCTTAAAATTATTAACAAAACCCAAAACTGATCTATCACCATTTTCAAGCATTTTCTGAAAATGTTCGTATAGTGACATATCACTATTACTGAATGAAGCCTTATACGCTTCAAAGTAATGGTCGGGTATATTCCTACTTTCAAATAGAGCCAATAAACCAATTTCTGTAGCAACGCCTGCTTCTATAAAGCAATCTGCAATCTGTCTATTATGTAACAACTCTAACATTTTACTATTACTTAATGCACTATATTTCTCATCTATGGGGATAGCTTCCAGCTCAGTTAATAGTTCTAACGATTTCATAATAGCACCTATTATTTATTTCAAGAGTAATGACACCAATGAAACTGCTACAGCGATAAAAGTAAATATTGATAGAATTTTATTATTTCTTCTTAATAGAAAAACTTCCTTTTTAGCCTCGGAAATTTCCTCTTTTTGCAGTAATTCATATTTTTTACTCAACTCTAAGCACTGATGCTCTAATTTTAAGATCTTGTCTGTATATTCACTAAATCTTCCAGATAGTTCTGTTATTAATTCATGGTTTTTTAAAAGCCTTGGAATAATAGCTTTATTAATTCGATCTTGCTCTTCCCAAAATTTTACCTTCTCTGCTATTTTTACCATTTCTTTGTTCATCCTGATTACTCCTCAATTAAAGTATTTAGTGCATACATTTTCTTTTGAAAAAAAATAAGCTCTAATGAGTCGAAAAAAGTATCTAATGAGTAACATCCTTTCAAAAACATTATCTAAGGAAAATATTCTACTTAAAGGTTTATTTTTCCTGCTATAATGACAGATTCATTCTAATATCTTCATGTAGCTAGAAATTTTCATTCGACTTTTTCATATTTATCAAATCTTGCTAAATTACTACATTTCTTGCACTTGCCCTTAAGCACTACCCCAAAGCGATTGTTATACACAGAGAATAATCCACTATTGTGGTACACCGATTTACTACAGAAAACATTATTAGTAAGCTACTCGCCAGAATCATCTTTGTTATATTCCCGACTGTTAAATCCCCTGATTTTGTTTTCCGGTTCTATTTTTCCAATGCGTTAGAAGAGGATAGACCGGCAGCTATTAGCCCGCAAGGGCAAAACATTGCAAGTTGTAGGCACTAGTGAGCGTTTTAGTAACCAGGGTAGGGGAGTAAAGCCCAAGCGCAGGATGTGCTTTTCCTGTTGCTTTCCCTACGGCTCTCCTGGCCACTCTCTTGGCTATCTTTTTGGGGCTGCCGCTGGAAAGGGCCTGGAAGTCCCCCAACAGCCTGGCCAGGGTATAGAGAAAACTCCTGGTCTTGTTAATGTTCTGATCAAACTGCCTCCTTAACCTTTTTAGAATACTCAATAAAATTGGCGTCGTTTTTATTTAAGCAAACTGCAGGATCTTATACATGCTTTTGAACGACAGTCAATGCTCAGTTATCATTTAAATGCTTGGCATAAGGCAATAATATCCAAAAATGATCAGTAACGGTTCAGGCTTTGGCCTCGTCGCCGCTTAAATTAACGCGTATATTCCTGTAATGGGACATACCTGTCCCTGCAGGGATAAGCTTGCCGATGATTACGTTTTCCTTTAATCCCATGAGCGGGTCAATTTTGCCCTTAATGGAGGCATCTGTCAGCACCCTGGTCGTCTCCTGGAAGGAGGCTGCGGAGAGGAAAGAATCCGTAGCCAGAGATGCTT
>JGI24712J26585_10004200_pt1 | contig 11085 bp, 5 predicted proteins | sample BioPla3DNA2_FD_26585 | JGI IMG/M metagenome (IMG submission 26585)
CACCAGCTGGAAAATGACCAAGCCTGTAGCAAAAGAAGCCATTATCTTGGCCTCCTTGGGTGTTGTAACAACCGCTCTATTGACGGGACTTTTCTGCCACTATATTTTAGGTTTTTCTTTCCTGGAAGGCATGTTGATCGGTTCCATTGTCGGCTCGACCGATTATGCAAGCGTGTCTAATATCCTGCGTTCTAAAAACCTAAACCTAAAATACAACACCGCACCGCTATTAGAACTTGAAAGCGGCTCCAACGACCCAACCGCTTACACCATGACCATGGTCTTTTTGTCTGTCATGATGGGTTCGGAACTATCTGTGCCTTTGCTTATTTTAACCCAAGTCGCTATCGGCTTAGCTATCGGTTTTGTTTATGCCTTCTTCTTGGAAAAGCTTCTACGTTTTCGTCCTGTAAGGGAAGATGGTCTAACATCGGTCTTCCTGGCCGCAGTTATCCTGATTACCTACGCTTCTGCCAGCATCATTGGCGGCAATGGTTACCTTGCTCTATATATTTTAGGTATCCGCCTTGGCAATATGGAGTTTAGAGGCAAACGCGAAGCCACCTTCTTCTTTGACGGTTTCTCTCAAATGATGAATATTGCCCTGTTCTTTGTTTTGGGGCTTTTATCTAACTTTAATGACTTTCTCAAAACCTTCCCTGTCGCTCTTGCCATCATGGTATTCATGACCATTGTTGCCCGTCCCGCGAGTGTTTGGGGATTGATGCTGCCCTTTAAGTTAAAGAAAAACCAGCTGCATATGATTTCCCTCACCGGCATTCGTGGCGCTGCCGCCATCGCTTTCGCTATCCTGACCGTCAATAGCGATGTTGAGCTTTCGAGCGATATTTACCACATTGTCTTTGGCATCTGTGTGCTCTCTTCCCTGATACAGGGCAGCTTAATGCCCCCTGCTGCAAGAAAACTTGACATGCTGGATCCTAACGACACGGTAATGCAAACCTTCAACTACTACCAAGATAAGGCTGAAATCGGCTTCCTTGAAACACATATTTCCCCTGAGAGCCACTTGGTTGGTACACAGGTGAAAGACCTCAACCTCACCTTTGATTTTATCGTCGCTAAAATTGTACGTGACGGAAAGCCCATTAACCCCAGGGGGCATGTGGTTGTTAAAGAAAATGACATGATCGTCTTAGCCGGTGCCCAATACTTTGACCAGGACGGCCAGGATCTTGTTGAGTTCACCATTCCCAAAGGACATAAATGGATTGACCAGCAAATCAAAGACCTATCCTTATCAACCGATCGCTTAATTGTTATGGTTCAGCGCAATGGAAAGCCCCTTGTCCCTTCGGGCAATACTAAACTGCTTCAAGGCGACAAGATTCTTTTGCAAGAAATCCACGAACCGGACGAAAAAGCCTAAATGTACTGTATATAATCTTCAACGCCTGTTCATACGGGCGTTTTTCTTCATGAATTCTTCATGTGAAGCCATACCTGTTTGTTTCAGCCTTTTCATTTATCGGTTAATCGTTTATAATAAATGTACAAGAGGAAGGAGAGTATGTGTGCATCACTTAGGCATTTTACCTGGACTATTTGACCCCATTCACCTGGGTCACGTGGAGATTGCCCAAACCGCCTTTGAACAATTTAGTTTAAGCGGCGTTGTCTTGGTACCTGTTAACAAAGATGGAGTCCGTAATATTGCCTCTCTTCGGCAGCGACAACACATGGTGCAGTTGGCAACCAACAGCTACCCAAGCCTATCCCTTTTTACCCCTTCTTCTTTTACATCAACTGCTACCGCTTGTGATTATGGAGTGCTTATAAAAAACATCCGTTACAGTTTTTCCGGTATCCATCTTTGGCTGATTATCGGCGCTCACGAGGTAGATAACCTGCTTCAGGGCGATACCCGTGATTTGAAAAATATAGATCTGCTGTTATGGCCAAGGGTGGGCGATCGGGTAAACAACGCGATACATAAGTGTAAGGCTCGTGGCCTTAATGCCTACGCGCTCAATCCACGCAAAATCAGTCCGGATTCACACACCGTCAGGCTTGCTATTCGGCACATGATTGCCGATGAAGGGACACTACACCCCGATGTTATCCGATATATTGCAGACACTGGCCTATACCTTCCCGGCAGCGAAAAAAAGTTGCAAAAGGTAGTTACGCCCAGTCGCTATCTACACTCTCTGTCAGTTCGCGAAACGGCTGTCGAGCTGGCATTCATCCATCAAATCAATCCCTTTAAGTGTTCCGTCGCAGGCCTTATGCACGATTACGCCAAGAACATGCCCCTTAAAGAAATGCAGCGTATCGCAAAAAAACATGGACTAACGAGCGACAAAAAGACCCTGCGTTCGGGAGCTTTGCTCCATGGATTGGTGGGGGCACACCTATGCAAACAGAAATTCGGCATCCGAGATGAAGAGATTTTAAGCGCCATCCGATACCACACCGTTGGCCGTCCCAACATGACCGATGTTGAGCTTTGTATTTTCGTAGCCGATGTTATTGAACCCAAGCGCCGTCCCTTCGAGGGTCTTGCCAACATACGACAAGTCGCCCGCAAATCTTTGAGACAAGCAGCCATCTTATGCCTTGAATCCGCCAGGAAATTTATTTTGGCTTCAGGCGAGGAATATTTTACCCAATCGCTTGACGCCCTCGAAAATCTAATCAACGCCGCATCAAATTAAGAAAGAGAGGAAATTATGGATCCCAAACAAAAAGCGCTGACCATCGCCCAAGCTCTATTTGACCGCAAGGCACAAGATATTACCGTGCTTCATGTGGCGCCGCTGACCACCTTGGCTGACTATCTTGTCATTGCAAGCGGTTTTAACCACCTTCAGGTTAAAGGCCTTGCAGATTATGTCACGGACATGACTGAAGAAAAAGGCTTTGATTTGAGACGCACGGAAGGCGTAAGCGAAGGCGCTTGGGTGGTGATAGACTATGCCGATGTAATCGTCCACATTTTCCGCCAAGAAGAGCGTGAATATTACAACCTTGAAAAGTTATGGGATAACGGCAAAAACCGCCTCATTTTACCCTTTGATAATTTAGGCGAAGAAGAATGAATCTGCAAATCTATTTTTTAAAAAAGAACTTTGACACACAAAAAGCCTTGCGATTCTGCAAAGAGCGCCGCATTCCTTACCAAGAAGTCAACCTGCAAAAGCACCGCTTGGGAAAAAGGGAACTCAATACCTTTGCCAAAGGCGATATCCGCTCTTTAGTGGATTTTGATAACCGCAAAGTCAAGGAACACCCCATCGCCTATACACAGTCCGAAGAAAAAATAGCCCAGATGCTTATTGAAAACCCGCAATTTCTGCGCACCCCTATTATCCGGAACGGGCAAAAGTCCATGATTGGTTTTGATGAGGAAACGCTGCTGTCCTGGATGTCCTGATAAGTTCTCAGACAAAAACACCCCCGAAGCAAAACTTCGGGGGATGCTTTTTGTTGATTTAGTAGGCTTCGTGCAGCTGAATGTCACGGTAGCGCTTCAGGCCGGTGCCGGCAGGAATAAGCTTGCCGATGATGACGTTTTCTTTTAAGCCCGTGAGCGGATCTTTCTTTCCCTTGATGGCCGCCTCAGTCAGCACCCTTGTGGTTTCCTGGAAAGAGGCTGCCGACAGGAAGCTGTCGGTCGCAAGGGCCGCCTTGGTAATGCCAAGCAGAATACGCTTGGCGGTAGCGGGGTAACCGCCCTCTTCAATGGCCTTTTCATTGGCCTGCTCAAAGGCAAAAATATCTTCAAGTGCCCCAGGCAATAGGTCGGTGTCGCCGGAATCTTCCACACGCACCTTGCGCAGCATTTGACGGATAATGACTTCGATATGTTTGTCGTTGATGCCGACGCCTTGGCTGTGATACACGCTTAATACCTCGTGCAAGAGGTAATCCTGAACGGCTTTGACACCTAAAATGCGCAATAGGTGATGGGGATTAATGGAGCCTTCGATCAGCTCGTCGCCGGGCTTCACAACATCTCCTTCCTCCACCTTGACACGGGCGCCATAGTGGATGGGATAGCTTTTCCTTTCGTTGGGGTCGGATTCGTTAGTGACAACGATTTCTTGCCGCTTTTTGTTGGTGGAAAAGGATACCTTTCCGCCGATTTCGGCAAGCACGGCTTCACGCTTGGGTTTACGAGCCTCAAATAGCTCTTCAACACGCGGCAAGCCTTGCGTGATGTCTTCACCCGAAGCAACGCCGCCCGTATGGAAAGTACGCATGGTTAGCTGTGTGCCCGGCTCGCCAATAGCCTGGGCCGCGATGATGCCGACTGCTTCGCCGATTTCCACGTCCCCGCCGTGGGCAAGGTTGGAGCCGTAACACTTGGCGCAGACGCCATCCTTGCAGCGACAGGTAAGAACGCTGCGCACCTGTACCTGGGTGACGCCCGCATCAACGATGCGTTTGGACAGCTTATAGTCGATGGGATCATTCACGTGACAAATGATTTCGCCCGACACCGGATGAATCACGTCTTCCGCCGCGGTACGGCCAAGGATACGCTCGCCCAAGGCTTCGATGCCGACAATGGCCTCAACGGTGATACCCCTGACCCTTTCACCAAGGGTTTCAAAGCAGTCAAGCTCTTTGACGATAACTTCCTGGGAAACATCTACCAGACGGCGGGTAAGGTAGCCCGAGTCAGCGGTACGCAGGGCGGTATCAGCAAGGGATTTGCGGCTACCGTGCGAGGACATGAAGAATTCAAGCACGCTCAGTCCCTCACGGAAGTTGGAGCGGATGGGCAGCTCAAGCGCTTTGCCGCTGGGCGATGCCATCAGGCCCCGCATACCGGCAAGCTGAGCAATCTGCCCGGTTGAACCACGAGCGCCGGAGTTGGTCATCATGTAAATGGGGTTATCTTTCTGTAAAACGGACATGACCTGGTTTTTCAGCTTGTCGGTTAATTTGTTCCAAACCTCAATTACCAATTGATAGCGTTGCTCATCATCCATCAAACCCCTGCGATAGGCCTGCTGAATCTTACGCACTTCCTGGTCGGCTTCATCCAACCACTGTTTCTTTTCTTCGGGAATGATAATGTCCGCAAAGGACACGGTGATGGCGCCACGGGTTGAATACTCGTAGCCCAGGCGTTTTACTTCGTCAAGCACCTCGGCACACGTAGCAGCCCCGTGCACATGAAAGCATTTTTCAACGATGTTGGACAAGTCTTTTTTTACCACTTCCTTGTCAACTTCAAGCACGAACATATCGTCCAAGCTTTCACGGGGTTTAAGCCCTAAGTCCTGCGGGATCGCTTCATTAAAAATGAGCAAGCCCAAGGTGGTTTCAATCAACCTGCTATCCGTTTCCCCATTAAAGCTACGCTCAAGGCGCACCCTGATAGGCGTTTGCAGGCCAATAAGTTTGGCTTCATAGGCCATTTGCGCTTCGTTTTGGTCAGTGTAGCAGGGTAGGCTTTCAAGATAGATACGATCGGCTTCTTCGGGAGAAGCAAAGTTGCCTTCGCTGATAAACCTCCGCTTCAGCTCTTCCCCATGCTGCATCGTCAGGTAGTGACAGCCGATAACCATGTCTTGGGTAGGCGAAATAACGGGTTTTCCGTCCTGCGGCTTCATGATATTGTTGGCACACAGCATCAAGAAGCGGGCTTCGGCCTGCGCTTCAGCGGACAGGGGTACGTGAACGGCCATTTGGTCGCCGTCAAAGTCGGCGTTGTAGGCAGTACAAGCAAGAGGATGCAGCTTAATGGCCTTACCCTCAACCAGAACAGGTTCAAAAGCCTGAATGCCCAAGCGGTGCAAGGTGGGGGCGCGGTTTAAGAGCACCGGGTGCTCCTTAATCACACCTTCTAAAATATCCCACACTTCGGGCAGCATTCGCTCAACCGCACGCTTGGCCGACTTAATGTTGTTGACTATACCGGTATTAACAAGCCGTTCCATGACAAAAGGCTTAAACAGCTCAAGCGCCATATCCTTGTGCAAGCCGCACTGATGCAGCTTTAATTCAGGGCCAACAACAATAACCGAGCGGCCTGAATAGTCAACACGCTTACCCAGCAGGTTCTGGCGAAAACGCCCTTGTTTGCCTCGAAGGAGGTCGCTTAAGCTCTTCAAGGGACGGTTGCCGGGACCCGTTACCGGACGGCCACGGCGGCCATTATCGATTAGGGCGTCGATAGCTTCCTGAAGCATGCGCTTCTCGTTGCGCACGATAATTTCGGGTGTGCCCATTTCAAGCAGCTTTTTCAAACGATTGTTGCGGTTTATCACCCGGCGGTACAGGTCATTTAGGTCGCTTGTCGCAAAACGGCCGCCATCCAGCTGCACCATGGGGCGCAAATCGGGTGGAATAACGGGTAGCACATCCATAATCATCCATTCGGGACGGTTGCCGCTGAGGCGGAAGGCTTCAATAACTTCCAAGCGCTTGATGGCCTGGCTACGCCTTTGACCCATTACATCCCGGTTGCGTTCCTTTTCGATAAGAACAGAGATTTCCTCTTTCAGCTCGGCGCTGATAGCATCAAGGTCCAGCTCCGCAAGCAGTTCTTTGATTGCTTCGGCGCCGATGCCCGCCTTAAAGTCGCCCCGCAGATCAGCGGGCAGGGCACGGATGGCACGCACCATATTGTCGTTGATTAAGTCATATTTTTGCACCTTGGTCACTTCGGAATTGCCGGGGTTGATGACCACAAAGGATGCAAAGTACAGTACCTTTTCAAGGTTGCGGGGGGACATATCCAAAAGCAAACCCATGCGGCTTGGAATACCCTTAAAGTACCAAATATGGCTTACGGGAGCAGCCAGTTCAATATGGCCCATACGGTCACGGCGCACCTTAGCCCGTGTTACCTGAACACCGCACTTTTCACAAATTTTTTCCTTGTCACGGTACTTAACCCGTTTGTATTTGCCGCAGGCGCATTCCCAGTCCTTGACAGGCCCGAAAATACGCTCGCAAAACAGGCCGCCCCGTTCGGGCTTCAAGGTACGGTAGTTAATGGTTTCAGGCTTGGTTACTTCGCCCTTGGACCATTCACGCACCTTTTCGGGCGAGGCCATGGCTATTGTAATGGAATCTAAATTGTTTAAATCAAACATCTATTGCCCTCCACCTTATAAAATAAGGTCATCGTCATCGTCGCTGTCCAAATCTTCATCACCTTCAAAGCCAAGGTCATCCAGCGACAGCATACCTTCATCGTTTTCTTCACCAATGATACTGATATCATCCAAGTTAATACCTGCCAGGTCTTCCTCAGTGATGACATGTATTTCTTCGGTCGCCTCCTGCTCAGGTTCTCTTTCGGGCATGGGCAACATCTCATCTTCAAACTCACGAATCTCAATGGAGTTGCCATGTTCGTCCTTCACATCGATATCAAGGCACAAAGACCTAAGTTCCTTGGTGAGCACCTTGAAGCTTTCGGGAATACCCGGCGTGGGGATAGACTGTCCCTTAACGATAGCCTCATAAGTCTTGACACGGCCGACTACGTCGTCCGATTTGACGGTGAGAATTTCTTGCAGGGTGTTGGCCGCGCCGTAGGCTTCAAGCGCCCACACTTCCATTTCACCAAAACGCTGGCCGCCAAATTGCGCCTTGCCGCCCAGAGGCTGCTGAGTCACAAGCGAGTAAGGGCCGGTGGACCTGGCGTGCATCTTATCATCTACCAAGTGGTGCAGCTTCATAAAGTACATGTAACCCACCGTGACAGGATTTTCAAAGGCTTCGCCGGTACGCCCGTCGTAGAGAATGGTCTTTCCGTCGGTCTCAAGGCCAGCCTTTTCAAGCCACCTTTCAATATCCTGCTCGGAAGCGCCGTCGAATACAGGGCTTGCTATCTTGTGCCCAAGCGTCTTGGCAGCCATGCCCAAGTGCACTTCCAGCACCTGCCCCAAGTTCATGCGGGACGGAACGCCCAAGGGATTGAGAACAATGTCCAACGGTGTACCGTCAGGCAGATAGGGCATATCTTCTTCGGGTAAAATGCGGCTGATAACGCCCTTGTTACCGTGGCGTCCCGCCATCTTATCACCCACGGAAATCTTACGCTTCTGGGCAATATAGACACGAACGGACTCGTTGACGCCCGGCCTCATTTCGTCTTTATTTTCACGGGTAAACAGCTTCACCGCAACCACGATGCCGCCCTCGCCGTGAGGCACTTTCAGGCTGGTATCACGCACTTCGCGGGCCTTTTCACCAAAAATAGCACGAAGGAGCCGCTCTTCCGCGGTCAGTTCGGTTTCACCCTTGGGAGTCACCTTGCCAACCAAAATATCGCCCGCACGCACTTCGGCACCCACACGGATAATGCCCCGCTCGTCAAGGTCTTTGACAGCTTCGGCGCCCACATTGGGAATATCACGGGTAATTTCTTCAGGTCCAAGCTTGGTTTCACGGGCTTCCGATTCATATTCTTCAATATGGATGGATGTATATACATCCTCACTGACCAAACGGCGGCTGATGAGGATAGCGTCTTCATAGTTGTAGCCTTCCCAAGTCATAAAGCCGATCAGCACGTTTTGACCAAGCGATATTTCGCCGTTGTCAGTGGAGGGTCCATCCGCAAGCAGGTCACCAATCTCCACCCTTTGCCCTTCTTCTACCTTAGGGCGCTGGTTAATGCAAGTGGACTGGTTGGATCTAACAAATTTGTTCAGCCTATAGGAATATTTTTCGCCATTATCGTCCTGGATAACGATTTCTTCGGCAGCCACCTTATCAATCACACCGCTGTGCTTGGCAAAGAGAGCAACACCAGAGTCGTGGCCGGCCTTAGACTCCATACCGGTACCCACAATGGGCGCCTGGGGCCTAAGGAGCGGGACAGCCTGACGCTGCATATTGGTGCCCATCAGAGCACGGTTGGCGTCGTCATTTTCAAGGAAGGGAATCATAGACGTGGCGACAGAAACCAATTGTTTGGGTGAAATGTCGATGTAATGCACTTGCTCTGCAGGTACCATTTTCACATTTTCACGCGAGCGAACGGTCACCATTTCATTGACAAACCTGCCGTCCTCATCCAGTTGCTCGGTCGCTTGGGCAATGTTGTATTCGTCTTCCTCATCAGCGGTCATGTAGTCGATTTCGTTGATGGCACGATGGGTAACAGGGTCCACCTTGCGATAAGGCGTTTCGATAAAGCCATACTCGTTGATACGGGCATAGGTCGCCAGCGAACCAATCAGGCCGATGTTCGGGCCTTCGGGCGTTTCAATGGGGCAAATACGCCCATAGTGCGAATAGTGAACGTCACGCACTTCCATGCCGGCACGGTCACGGTTAAGGCCGCCAGGGCCCAAAGCAGACACACGGCGCTTGTGCGTCAATTCCGCCATGGGGTTGGGCTGGTCAAGGAACTGTGAAAGCTGGGAAGAGCCAAAAAACTCCTTGATAGCAGCCGTCACAGGACGGATATTAATCAAGTCGCCCGGCTTTACGTCATTGGCATCCTGAATGGCCATGCGTTCACGCACCACACGCTCTAATCTTGACATGCCGATGCGCACCTGATTTTGCAACAGCTCGCCTACCGAACGCACACGGCGGTTGCCAAGGTGGTCGATATCGTCCACCGTGCCTACTCCATGCGGCAAACCAAGCAGGTAACTGATAGAAGCGATAATGTCATCAATTTGGATGATTTTGGGCACCAGCAAGTGTGCGTTTTCTCTGGCCGCCTGCTTTAGCCCTTCCTCGGGCACATTGTCAATCAAGGTTCTGAGGGTGGGATAATGCACAAACTCCAAAATCCCGCACTCTTTGGGGTCAAAAGGCAGGAATTTGGACGCATCGGCAAAGTTGTTGCCTACGCACTTGTGCACATGGTTACCCACCTGTAAATATACAACATTGATGGCGGCATCCCGCACCTCGTCTGCCTGTTGGCGGGTGATAATATCGCCTTTTTGGATGATTATTTCGCCCGTTTCTTCATTAATAACATCCGCGGCGGCTTCATGCCCCACGATGCGGGCAGAAACGTTCAGTTTCTTATTATACTTATAGCGACCCACACGCATCAGGTCATAGCGCTTGCGGTCAAAAAATAGGCTGGATAGCAGCTGCCTCGCCCCATCTTCCGTCGGCGGCTCGCCGGGCTTTTGACGGCGATAGATTTCAAGCAGCGCATCGCTGGTAGATTTGATGTTGGTATCGTTATTTTCAATGGTAGCAAGCAGCCTTTCATCTTCGCCCAAAAGCTCAATAAGCTGGCTGTCGGTGCCGTAGCCAAGGGCGCGCAAAATAGCAGTGATAGGCAACTTACGGGCCCTGTCAATGCGCACCCAAAGGCCGTCATTGGAGTCAGACTCAAATTCAAGCCAAGCGCCGCGATTGGGAATCACTTGCGTGGAAAATAGTTTTTTACCCGCCTTGTCCACTTCCATGGAATAATAGGCGCCGGGAGAGCGTACAAGCTGGCTAACCACCACACGCTCCGCACCGTTAATAATGAAAGTACCAGTTTCGGTCATTAGGGGGAAATCGCCCATGAACACTTCAGTTTCTTTAATTTCGCCGGTTTCCCTGTTTTTCAGGCGTACGAAAACTTTCAGCGGCGCGGAATAGGTCAAATCCCGTTCCTTGCAGCGTTCCACCGAGTTTTTGGGTTGGCTGTCTAATGTATAGTCAACAAATTCCAGAGAGAGGTTTTCATTGTAACCGGAAATCGGAGAGGAATCTGCGAGCACTTCTCTAAAATCTTCTTCCCAGAATTTACGATAAGAATTCTTCTGTACTTCAATTAAATCGGGCATATCCAGCGCTTCTTGGATGCGGGAAAAACTCACCCTGTTGCTTTGCTTGCCCTTATGTACGTCTTGAACCATGCACCATCACCCCTTTATTCTCTACATTTCCGTCTGATTCATAAGCACAATTTGCTGATAAACAGCCAAAAAAGCGCCCAAAAAATTAGACACGAATGCAATCATAAAGTATATCATAGTTGAATTATTCTGTCAACGATTTTTTGGAGAAAGGTTCTACTGGTGAGTGTAGGAGTACCATACATCTTGGACACTGAGTAGAAGTTTAGTAGGTAAAAGAAAAGAGAAAGAGTTCTCATGATAGAATGTTGTTGCTAAACAAATAATT
>JGI24712J26585_10004202_pt1 | contig 11083 bp, 9 predicted proteins | sample BioPla3DNA2_FD_26585 | JGI IMG/M metagenome (IMG submission 26585)
TTATATGAGAAAATTCCTGACTGCCCTTCCAAGGTTTATCGGTTTTCAGGTTTTGTTCTTTATTGGCTTAGGAATTCTTGGTGTATTTTTTTTGTTTTTTATAAGCCTGCTTGCTGTAATACTTCCTTTAATGTATTTTGTTATTGTTCTTCTTCCTTTTGCCTGGCTTGTTATAGAGGCAATATTTATATTCAAAGAAATTACACTATTGGACACAGGCGTAGGAATATTCAAAAATTTTGCTCTTTCGTGGAAGCTGTCCGCCGGCAACAGGTTTATGATCGGAAGGAATATATTTTTTATCGTGCTTCTTAGTATGTTTGTAAGAATGTTTGTAGTGGGTTCAAATGTTTTATTGTCACTTTTTATAACCTCTTTTATTGAGGTTATTGTGCTGTTAATAAAACAAAGGCTGATAGCATTGATGTATATATCAAGAACACGAGTAGCAAGAGATAATAAAGTTTGATGAAGATTGACAGAATACGTCATAGAACGTATAATTTTTAGGTAAACCTGACCAGGCATGATTTTTATATGGCAAACTGTATTCGTGGTACATAAGTTGGAGGAATAACATATGCGATTTAATAACATTGAGAAGCTTGATCCGCAGGTAGCTAAAGCAATATATGATGAAGTGGACAGACAGAGAAATAAAATTGAACTTATTGCTTCGGAAAATTTCGTAAGTGAAAATGTTTTGGAAGCATTGGGAACACCCCTTACAAATAAATATGCCGAAGGCTATCCGGGCAAGCGGTATTACGGCGGGTGCGAATATGTGGACATAGTGGAAAACCTGGCAATTGAGCGTGCTAAAAAACTGTTCGGAGCAGAGCATGCAAATGTTCAGCCCCATTCAGGCGCACAGGCTAATATGGCTGTTTTTTTTGCGGTCATGAACCCGGGAGATACGTTTATGGGCATGGACCTCGCGCACGGCGGCCATTTAAGCCATGGTATGGCAATTAACATGTCAGGAAAATACTTTAATGCGGTTCCATACGGTGTTAAAAAAGAGGATGGTTATATTGATTACGACGAACTCNCGCANCTTGCCCGCAAACACAAACCTAAGTTGATAATAGCAGGTGCGAGCGCATATTCGAGGGAAATAGATTTCAGGCTTTTTAGAGAGATCTGCGACGAAACAGGCGCATATTTGATGGTCGATATGGCCCATATAGCCGGCCTTGTTGCTGCCGGGCTGCATATGAACCCCGTACCATATGCGGATTTTGTTACGACTACGACGCATAAAACGCTTCGCGGTCCAAGGGGTGGAATGATTCTGTGCAAAGAAAAATATGTAAAGGATATAGATAAAGCCGTCTTCCCGGGTATTCAGGGAGGTCCGCTTATGCATGTGATTGCGGCAAAGGCTGTTGCTTTCCAGGAGGCATTATCCGATGAATTCAATAAATACCAGAGACAGATTATTGCCAACGCAAAAGCCCTTGCAGACAGCCTTAAGGAACACGGTTTTACTATTGTGTCGGGTGGAACCGATAACCATATGATGCTCGTTGATCTTACAAACAAAAATATAACCGGAAAGGATGCTCAGCATCTTCTGGATGAAGTGCTTATAACCGTAAACAAAAACGGTATTCCTTTTGATACAAAAAGTCCGTTTGTTACAAGCGGAATAAGAATTGGAACACCTGCGGTCACGACAAGGGGAATGAAAGAGGATGAAATGCGGGAAATTGCGAAGCTTATTGCAATGGCGATTGATGATTTCACAACAAACAAAAATTATGTGATTAAATCCGTTAAACAACTGACGGAACGCTTTCCGCTGTACCAATAAAATTGATATCCCGGCCATATGTCTCAAAGCTGCATTCCGCTGATTTTCCTTTTTTCAACGTATCTCAAAAGACGCTGAACACTGTGGGCCGCTTTTAGTTTCGACTTGTATTGCAGTCGTTGACAAAAACAGGGGCAGTGGTTATAATGTAGTTTGTTGGTTTTTTGGAGTTGATCAGGGCTGAGCCGGAGGATCATTATGCGAATAGATATTTCCGAGATAATTAAAACTCCGGGTGCAAAAATTGCAATAGATGAAACCGGTACAATAGAAGACATAAACGATATTTACGGATTAATATCGGTTACAGGTCCGGTTGTTTTTAAAGGTTCGCTTATAAACATTAACGGGATACTACGTCTTAACGGTAAAGCCTTATGCACCTATGAAACACAATGTGATATTTGTGGGGAAAAAATAACAAGTAAATTACAGACAGATATCGATGAGGATTTGATTAAAGAACAGACAGAGAATATTAATGATGATCAGTTTGTATACAAAGATAACTATCTTGTGCTGGATAAAATCCTGTCGGATATCATAGTGCTGAATTTACCAATGAGTCATCGGTGCAGTGATAAATGTGGCATTATTTGTTCCGGATGCGGTAAACCTGTTACCGGTACAAGATGCGGCTGTAAAGACGAGCAGCCGATAGATCCAAGACTGGCTGTTTTAAAGAAATTAATTAATGACGATACGGAAAATTAGTCCGGAACGGAGGTGTAATAAATGGCAGTACCAAAAAGAAAAGTTTCGAAGCAAAGAAGAGATAAAAGAAGAACACATTATAAGCTGACCGCTCCTGGGTTAGTTGTGTGTACCCATTGCCATTCTTTGAAAATGCCGCACAGGGTGTGCAAAGAATGCGGCTATTATAAAGGAAAAGAAGTTGTGAAAGTTGATGCGTAAGAAAACAACAATTTTTAAATAATAGCAGCGGAAGCTGCTATTATTTATTGGAGCATGAATTTATATGAACCGCTTTATAATATCTGAAGTTATAGATGGAAGCATAGCTGATGAAGCAGGCATTGAACCGGGGGATATATTGCTGTCAGTAAACGGGAAGGCTGTTAAGGATATATTTGACTACCGGATTTTTTTAGCCTGTGAAAAAGTACTTGTCGAAATAGAGAAGAATGACGGGAGTATCTTAAAAATAGATATAGAAAAGGATGAAAATGAAGATATAGGTTTGCTGTTTGAAAACCCTTTAATGGACAATGAAAGAAACTGCAGAAACAAATGTATCTTCTGTTTTATTGATCAACTCCCCGAAGGCATGCGTAAATCCTTGTACTATAAGGATGACGACGCAAGGCTGTCATTTCTTTTCGGGAATTATATAACAATGACAAATATGGACAATGATGAACTAAATCGCATCATCCGGCACAGGATGTCACCTGTTAATGTTTCGGTTCATACTACTGACCCTGAACTGAGAGCTTTTATGATGGGAAACAAATCCGCCGGCGATGTGCTTTTAAAGCTGAAGCTTCTTGCTGAAGGCGGAATTGCTCTGAATACGCAAATTGTGCTTTGCAGGGGAATAAACGACGGAATTGAACTTGACAAAACACTTGATGATTTATCGGATTTAATACCAAGCCTTAACAGCATATCGGTAGTTCCTGTCGGATTGACACGTTTCAGGGATAATCTCACACGAATACAGCCGTATGATAAGAAATCGGCTCTTTCTGTAATCAGTCAGGTGGAAAAATGGCAGCAGGTATTTAGAAAAAGAACCGGCAGCCGTATTGTGTTTTTATCGGACGAATGGTATCTGATGACTGAAAGTAAGCTTCCGGAATATGAACATTATGAGGATTTCCCGCAGTTAGAAAACGGGGTTGGGATGGTGCCGCTGCTTATCCGGGAATTCAGTGATGCGCTGCTTAGCGGGAAAAAACCATATATGGAAGGCGCCGTAAGTATTGCAACGGGACAAAGTTCGTTCAGGATAATATCAATGCTCGCAAAACAGGCCGAAAATTTTTATCCAGGCGTAAAAGTATATGTATATCCTATTATCAATGACTTTTTTGGCAATACTGTTACTGTAACAGGATTATTAACCGGTAAAGATATATACAAGCAGCTTAAAAGAAAACCGTTGGGAAATAGACTGCTGCTTTGTTCCACAATGTTTAAAGCAGGCACATGTATTTTTCTTGATGATATGACACTTGATGATTTGAGCGGCTTATTAAACATCAGGGCTGTTAAGGTCGAGAATAACGGGGAAGCACTGCTGAATGCAATTATAGAAGAGCTGTAGTTACTTTATTGGATGTTACTATTGAACCATTGTACAATAACGGAAACAAGAGCCCCGTTTGCAAGAGTTATATAGTTAGTTTCCTTATATTATACAATGGTTCTTCGGGATAAATATAATGACTGAACAATAACCTGAAGGTAAATGGAAGTTGTTTGAATGTTTAAAAGAAATATGCTACAATATGGTTACTGCAGCGTTATTACGCTGTGTTGCATAGTTCGGCGGTCTTGCTGTTCCCTGATATTACTGGTGTTCTCATAAACGAAACATACCTTTATTCGGAGTGATAAAATGGAAAAGAACTTGATAACAGGACAGTTTAACGATTCGTTTACTCCTGTTATGGACGGCGTAACAAATGTCGTAAAAAATTACGCATACTGGCTCGATAAAAAATACGGTGAAAGCTATGTCGCTACACCCGCATATCCCGGGTATATCGACAGGGAGGAATTCCCGGTGCTCCGTTATTATTCGATACCGCTAAAGAAGAGGGAACCGTATAGAATCGGGCTTGAACTTTTAGATATTAATTTCAGGACAACTATAAAGAATATCTCTTTTGATATTGTTCATGCACACTGTCCGTTTACATCGGGCGCTATTGCCCAGCAAATAGCAAGAAAAAAGAATATACCGATTGTTGCGACGTTTCATTCGAAATTTTATGATGATTTTAAGCAAGTACTTAAAATTGATGCGTTTGCAAAGCTTTGTACCAGAATTGTCATAGATTTCTTTAACCGTATGGATCAGGTATGGACGGTTAGCAAGGGCGCTGCGGATACACTCCGTGAATACGGATACAAAGGGCATATTGAAGTGGTACCAAACGGAACCGATTTTGATATTCCTGAAAACATGGAAAGCCTGGTTCAAAAAACGGAGAAAAAACTTGGAATAAACAGTTCCGATCTTGTGCTTCTGTTTGTAGGGCAGCATATCTGGCAGAAAAATATAAAGCTTCTCGTTGATTCGCTCAGTTATATTAAGAAACANATTCCATACAAAATGTTTTTCGTCGGCGATGGATATGCGAAGGAAGAGCTTGAAACATATGTGCAAAAGTTGGGGCTTAATGACAGGGTGTATTTTTTAGGCAAGATCCTGGACAGGGATTATCTGCGTTCATTATTTGCCAGGGCGGATTTATTCCTTTTCCCGTCTGTCTATGACAATGCTCCGATTGTTGTTCGGGAAGCTGCCGCTGTCGGAACGCCTTCGCTTGTTATTGCAAAAAGCAATGCGGCTGAAGGAATTGTTGACAATGTAAATGGATTTTTATCTGACAATGATTCCATTTCATACTCAAAGAGAATTGTTGAAATCATTAATAAAAGGGATGAANTGNAAAATATCGGTAAAAAGGCACAGGCAACTATTTACCGGAGCTGGGAAAGCATTGTTGATGAAGTGTATGAAAGGTATGTGGGGATTATCAAGAGTTTTAAGCGCAAACACAGAATATCGTAATTTATGTTCTTTTCATTTTTTCCGCTTCCGAATAACTAAATAGGTTTTGGAAAAATAATATGCAAATTGTACACTTGGGTATCATATGTATTTTCAGAACCAGTATATAGAGTGAATAAAATGTGGGAAAACTAATTTTAAAGATACTTGGTGAAACTTAATGGATTTAATTTCTATTGTGCTTATTGCAATTGGCTTGGCTATGGACGCTTTTGCCGTTTCTGTTTCTTGCGGTTTGTGCACTTTTTACAAACGTTANATGATAGCTCTTAAGGCAGCGTTTATGTTTGGCTTTTTTCAATGNGGAATGCTGTCTCTGGGCTGGCTGGCAGGGTTTGCTTTCAGGTCGTATATTGAACCTGTGGATCATTGGATAGCATTCATCCTGCTAACGTTAATCGGAGGCAAGATGTGGAAGGAGTCAATGGATGAGAACAGTACCCCAATGGATTTAACAAGTCTAAAATTGATGCTTGTGCTGGCGCTTGCGACAAGCATCGATGCCTTTGCCGCGGGTATCGGAGTTTCGGCTCTTGGGTATCATATACTGATACCGTCCGTATATGTTGGAGCAATAACATTTGTTCTGTCTTTATTAGGTGTGCTTCTTGGCTGCAGGATGGCTCAATATGCCCGCTACAGAAAATATCTTGACAGACTGGGGGCTGTTATCCTGATAGGGATCGGAATAAAAATACTGATAGAACACCTGTACTGACAATAAACATTTATTCAATTTCAAAGGTTTTGTCTGTTAGTTTGAAAGATATATTTCCGTTTTTTATTCCGGAAGATAAAAATACTTTTTTATCTTTTGTTATAATGATTGCTTCGGTTTTTTCAAGGCTTTCAATTAATTTCATGCCTTTGTCGACACCTAAAAGGAAAACTGTTGTGGACAATCCGTCGGCCATTGTTGATGACGGGCAGATAACGGATACCGATGCTATATTGTTAGCTTCCGGATACCCGGTTTTAGGGTTTAGAATGTGATGGTACCGTTTATTTTCTATTTCAAAATACCTTTCATATATCCCCGATGTTACGACTGATGTATTTTTTACCTGGATTATTCCAATGTAGTCTCCCTGTGAACCGTATGGATTGCGAATCCCGATTTGCCACAACGAGCCGTCCGGCTTGCTTCCATAAAGATGCAGGTTTCCTCCAAGGTTAAGCATCGCGCTGCGGATTTTTGTCTTAGATAGATATTCAACAAGCTTGTCTGTAATAAAACCCTTTGCGATAGCTCCCAAATCAATGGACATGCCCTGTTCGGACAAAAAAAGCGTATTGTTATCGGAATCGATAACTACTTTATTGTAATCAACCTTTTCAAGCGCGTGTTCAATTTCTTTCTCAGAGGGCAGATGCGGATTACTGGCTTTTATATCCCACAGATCAACCAGCGGCCCGATACTTATGTCGAAAAGGCCTTCAGACATATCACTGAACGAAAAAGACGAACGGACAATTTCAATTGTTTCATCGGAAACCTTTACGGGTCTCCCTACGTTGTTATTGACTGCCGTTATTTCACTTTCAGAAACATGCCGGCTGTATTTATTCTCATATTTTTGTATTTCGCCGAATAAGTCGTCGAATATCACACGGCTGTACTTTTCTTTCTCATACAGTGTAATCTCTACAATCGTATTGAGCATAAAACGTGATTCTTTCACCGGATTATTCCCGTATATCAAACTTTTACAGGAGGCTTGAAATAGTATTAATAATATTAATAGAAAAAACAGATAAGTTTTTTTCATACGTAAACTCCCGCGCATTATGTGGTTATTTAAAATACTAAGCAGTATCTCCCGTTATTTTAACATATTAATATGAGTTTAAGCATTATATATTTGAACAATGTATTGTTAATTGATAGAATTAGTACTATGAATTGATGCCTTAAGTGTTTTTTACCCGACAAACGGGTCTTAAAAAGGTGCTTATGAAAAAGAACGATATATNTTTNATTGCGGCGGCTGTACTGCTAACTGCCGCGGCGTGGCTGTTGANANACGGANTACAAAAAAAGGATGCCGGAGACGAAGTAATTGTTTTTAAGGACGGAGAGGTGTTTTATGCCGGCTTGCTTAGCGTTGAAACGACAATTAACATCGAAGACGAAAAAGGAAATTTTAACATTGTACATATTAAGGACGGCAAGGCGGTTATGAAAAAAGCCAGCTGCCCGGATCAAATATGTGTTCACACGCGGCCTGCCGAAAAAGACGGGCAGGCTATTATTTGCCTGCCGAATAAAGTTTCGGTCGAAGTGAGAAATACCGGCATTAAAGACATTGATGGAGTTTCGCAGTGATGAATCATAAAAAAGTTAACCGAATGGTTTTTTTAGCAATAATGGCATCATTGTCAATTATCATTCATTTTGTTGAAAGCCTGTTTCCGCTGCCGGGCGCGCTGCCGGGCATAAAGTTAGGACTTTCAAACACAGTTTCTTTAATTGTCCTTTATATTTACGGGCCGGTTTCGGCTTTTGTTATTCTTATTATAAGGGTTTTATTGTCATCGTTTCTGTATGCAGGCTTATCCAGTTTAATATTCAGCCTTGCGGGAGGTATATTAAGTGTTTCGGCAGCGGTTCTGATCTGGAGGCTTAGGGAAAAAGGGTTTAGTATCGTTGGCGCAAGCACCGCCGGAGGCATTTTTCACAATATAGGGCAGATTCTTGCAGCTTATGCAGTGCTCCGCACAGATTCAGTGTTCTATTATCTTCCTGTTCTTATTCTATCCGGAACCATTACGGGTATTGCAACGGGTATTTTGGCAGGAATCCTCGTACCAAGGCTTAACAAAGTATTTAACCTGTTGTGAGGGTTTAAAGAACCATGTATATTTATCGGTTATGGAAAAAAGCTTTCACAAGTTGTAGCGTACTGGAATATATTGATAGTATCGACAATGTAGCCTGGGGGTGCCCTGAATGAAAATTTTTGTAATAAAAATGCCTCGGTTTCTTGGAGGATTACTGAAAAGGGTTTTCAACATTCATTAATCAGGTCTTGTTGAGCGACGGGATAACGTCTGTTAAAGCTTAGCCAACATCTATGAGCGTAAAAACCCCCGAAATAATTTCGGGGGTAAATACTTTTAGTTTAAATGTTTTCCGTGAAAAAGCTAAACGGTCTTTTTAGCCGAACGCAAGCAGTTTGCGCACACATACATTCTTTTTGTTACACCGTTTATCGTCATTTTAGCTCTTCTGATGTTCGGTTTCCAGGCTCTGTTGCTTCTTCTATGTGAATGGCTTATCTGAATTCCGAAATGCTGCCCTTTATCACAAATCTCACATTTTGCCACAGCCACGCACCTCCTTGAAAATAACAATTATGCGAAGAAGAAAAATTCTTCCTTTGTTTTAATAAGATTAAAGACGCCTCCGTCTTTTCAAAGTATTCAAAAATACTTAAATAAACAACAAACACTATTCTAACACAGCAGCCTTTGGAAATGCAAGTATTTTTTCACCAATCCGGCAAAACGCAGCGGGTTATTCGGAATATTTCCGTGGGTCCTTCCTCTATAATCTTATGTAGATTGCATTTTTACGGAAAATACGGTAGACTTTTTTTAACAAATGCGCAGTTGAAAGGGTTGAACGCATTGGGTTATTCCGGGATAAACGCCATACTGGACCAAAGCGTAAGGAATGTGCGCCAGGTTGGAAAGGTAAAGGCACAAAAACTTAATAAACTTAAGATTGAAACCATTGGCGATCTGGTAACATATTATCCAAGGGACTATGAGGATAGAAACCTTGAAAAAAAGGTAAATGAGCTTGTGGATGGGGATGAATGCGCCGTTGTTTTAACGGTTATGACCGAAATATCATTCAGCAGGCCAAAGCGCAATATGAAAATATACAAAGCCACAGCCAGTGACGGCAGCGGCATAGTAACCTTAACCTGGTTCAACCAAAACTATGTTCGTGAGCAGATAAAAAAAGGCGGCAGTTATGTATTTTACGGCAAGGTAAAAAAACGCGGCAATTATATTGAAATGACAAATCCAATCTATGAAGATACCGCTTCGGTCAGAAAAAAGACCACCGGCATCCAGCCTGTATATAATTTAACAGAAGGACTTACCCAGCCATATTTACGAATGATCCAAAGAAACGCTCTGGATATGGCCATCGGAAAACTAACCGATATCCTCCCTGATGAATTAAAAATGAAATATTCTCTTGCGGAAATTAATTATGCGTTGGAGAATATTCACTTTCCCTCCGGAAAAAAAGAAAAAGATGAAGCAAGAAAACGTCTTGTTTTTGAAGAATTACTCATCCTGCAGCTTGGACTTACGCATTTAAAGACAAGTCAAAGCACTGTTTCGGGTATCGAATTCAAGCCTGATCCTAAAATTTCAAAATTTATTAACAGTCTTCCGTTTAAGCTGACAAATGCGCAGCTTAAAGTATACAATGAAATACAAAGAGATATGACCGGTAAACGCCAGATGAACAGGCTTATACAGGGGGACGTCGGTTCAGGAAAGACCATTGTTGCGGTAATCGCTATGCTTTTGGCGGTTTTGAACGGTTACCAGGCTGTGTTTATGGTGCCTACCGAAATACTTGCCGAGCAGCATTTTAACAGTATAACCCCGCTTGTTCGCGATTACGGTGTTAAAACGTCGCTTTTAACCGGGAGCGTAAGCAAAAAGAAAAAGGAGCAAATAAAAGAAGACATAAAAAACGGAGAGTATAACCTGATAATTGGAACGCATGCGCTGTTGGAAGAGGATGTTGTTTTTTCGAAGCTTGGCCTCGTGGTAACAGATGAGCAGCACAGATTTGGTGTTAAGCAGAGGGCGGTGCTTTCGGCTAAATCGAATCCCGATATTCTTGTTATGACAGCAACGCCTATACCTCGGACTCTGGCACTNATATTATACGGCGATCTTGATATTTCCATCATTGACGAGCTCCCTCCGAACCGCAGGCCGGTNAAAACATATGCTGTCGATGAATCAATGCGGGAAAGNATAAATCAATTTATAAGAAAAAAAGTGAATGAAGGCAGGCAGGTTTATATCATATGTCCCCTTGTCGAAGAATCGGATGTTGTTGAAGCGGAAGCCGCGATGTCGCTTGCCGAGAAATTGAGGGAAAATGATTTAAAAGGGCTGACTGTAGGGCTGATACATGGAAAAATGAAGTGGAAAGAAAAAGAAGCCGTAATGAGGGACTTTTCTGAAGGCTTGATACAGGTTTTGGTTTCAACAACGGTTGTCGAAGTAGGGGTAGACGTTCGAAACGCCGCTGTCATAGTGATTGAAAATGCGGAACGGTTCGGCCTGGCACAGCTTCATCAGCTTCGCGGAAGAGTGGGAAGAGGAGAGCACCAGTCATACTGCGTCCTTTTTTGTCAGAGCCGGAATGAAATAGCGATAAAAAGGATGGAAATCATGACTAAATACACCGACGGCTTTAAAATATCGGAAAANGATATGGAGTTAAGAGGTCCTGGGGA
>JGI24712J26585_10004204_pt1 | contig 11076 bp, 4 predicted proteins | sample BioPla3DNA2_FD_26585 | JGI IMG/M metagenome (IMG submission 26585)
ATTCCTTCTTGTCCTAAACCAACAGATTTAACTTCTGCAAACGTAACACAAACTTCCTTAGATTTGGGTTGGACTGAAAATGGTACAGCTACTACTTGGGAAGTAGAATATGGAGAAACAGGTTTCACTCAAGGAAACGGAACTACTATTACGGTTACTACCAATCCTGCTCCAATTACCGGATTGACTGCATCTACATGTTATGATTTCTACGTAAGATCCGTTTGTGGTCCCGGAGATGAAAGCGATTGGTCTAACATGGCAACCTTCTGTACTTCTCAAACTCCTGTTAATGTGCCATTTATGATTGACTTTGAGACTGCATCAGGATTTACTTTTGCAAATAATACTTCAGGAAATAATTGGTACATTGGTAGTGCAGCGGATGTAAATAATACAACCGGTGGTAGCAATGGATTGTACATTTCTAATGATAATGGAGTAACCAATGCATATTCTAGCACACCATGTGTAGTTTGGGCGTTTAGAGATATCTATTTCACTCCTTCTACTGATGATTATACTTTATCCTTTGACTGGAAGTGTTACGGTGAAGGTAGCGGTTCATATCCATATGATTTCTTTAATGTTTATATTGGTGCACCTGTTATGCCTGTTGCAAGTACTACTACAACAATTACACCACCCACCGGTGCTACTGCATTGGGTACTAATCTCAATCAGCAAATGTCATGGTATTCACAAACTTATACCTTATCGGCAGCTACTTACTCAGGTCAAACTATGAGACTCTACTATTGCTGGAAGAATGATGGTTCTGTTGCCAATCAACCTCCCGTAGCGATTGACAATATTGAAATTACCAGTACCGGTATCAGCGTATGCTTACCACCAACTAACCTGGCTATTTCCAATATCGATGCTAACGGTGCTACAGCTACCTGGGGTGGAACTGCGACTTCTTGGGTATTTGAGTATAAAACAGCAGCAGCTACAACCTGGACAACTCAAGCTGTAACAACTCAAACTTATACCATGACCGGTTTACAACCTTCCACTGACTATGAAACAAGGGTTAAAGCAATCTGTGATGCAGGAGAAGAAAGTGCATATTCTGCTGTTGTTTCTTTCACTACTACGGCTACACCTTGCGTTACTCCAACTAACTTACAGGTGACTAATATAACAGACCAGTCTGCATTAGCTACCTGGACAGCAGGAGGATCAGAAACTTCATGGCAAGTGGATTACAAGTTGGTATCTTCAGCTAACTGGACAACAGGTACAGCTACTACAACTTCATTTGCAATGACAGGATTACAAAGTAACTCTAACTATCATGTGAGAGTAAAAGCAATCTGTACAGATGGAGAGAGTGCGTTTACCGACTTAGTTCCTTTCACTACCGGTGGTACTGCAACTTATACTATTACTGCTACAGCCGGTCCTAACGGAACGATTACTCCTTCCGGTGTAGTTACGGTTAATGAGGGTGGATCTCAAACTTTCACCTTTGCTCCTGCAGATGGTTATCAAATCCATACCGTGTTGGTAGATAACGTAGCTCAAACTCCTGTTCCTACCTCCTATACATTTGAAAATATTCAAGGAAATCATACTATCCATGTTGATTTCACAGTGGGTATTAACGAAAATGAATTGTCAAGATATGTGACACTTTATCCTAACCCAACTCAATCTTTCATCGACATGAAGTTAGATAGAGATTACTTAGGAGCAACTGAGTGCTATATCTATGATATGTATGGTAAGTTAATGCGAGTTTTACCTATTGAAGAAGAGATCACAACTATTGATGTGAGCGACTTCGCATCAGGTGTTTATTTCGTACGCTTGGCTACCGAACAAGGTCAGGTATCTAAACGATTTGTAAAACAATAAGGTTCTACAGACGTTGCACGCAACGTCTCTACATAATACAAAGGGCTGTCTCATAACGAGATGGCCCTTTTTTGAAGGCGGAAATCGGAAGTCGGAAGGCGGAATGAAATGTCGAAAGTCGAAATGTTTTGAAGTGATAATGCAACTAGATGAAAATTAATCAAATAAATCTAATTTCTAAATTTCCGCAATCCGAAATCCGCAATCCGAAATCTTCTTCTTCCTTCTTCCTTCTTATTTCTGACTTCAAATAATGGGGGGCAGAATAGGTGTTCCTCTCTTGTTATTCTATTTCCCCACTCTGGAACATTCTGCCTTTTGGACAAATTGTGCATTGAAAACGTTGATTATCAGAGAAATGAAAATACGATACACATGGTCATGGAGACGCAATGCATTGCGTCTCTACAGCCAATTTTACAACCATTATTACGATCATGTTTATTCATTATTCCCCTCCTTTGGAGGGGCTAGGGGAGGTCTAATTCGTAATTATTTTGTACATTTGCCTTTTGAATTGAATGATAACATGAGAGAAACTGTATGACTATACAAAAGGATAGATCATGAAAAAAATATTACCTTTGTTAATCTCAATTCTGATCTCATTTCAGCTTTTTGCACAGGTTGAATTACAGATTGGAAGCGGAATAACCTCTTATTTCGATCCCTTGCCGGGCTATTATGGATGGAATAGAAGTGCTTATTTATACAAGTTAGATGAAATAGGTGTTGGTGGATTGGTTTCAGCTCTTGCTTTTGAAATAGCATCTCCATCTAATGGATCTAACGCTAAAATTAAAATTTATTTAAAGGAAACTTCGGCAACTACAATGCCCGCACTTTCCGCTACCACCTGGAATACACTCAAAGCTGGAGCTACTTTAGTGTACCAAAATAATGCGCTGGCTTCTTCTCCTGCAGGATGGAAGATTTTTACATTCGACACACAATTTAACTATTCGGGAACCGGCAACTTAATGGTTTTGGTCGAGGGAGAAGGTTGTATTGCCAGTGGAGGGTGTCGTACCGACTGTTATAACCATGAAGCTCCGGCTACGCACTGGTATAGACGTAAAGATAGCACTCCTCCTGATGATAATGCTCCTTCCACAAGTCCAACAGGACAGGAAGGGAAACGTGCCAATATCAAGTTTACGATTACACCTCCGGCAGGGTTCTGCTATCCTCCCTTTAATTTGGCTGCAACCAATATTACTTCAAATTCTGCTGACATTACCTGGAATACCCATAGCTCAGGAATCTCATGGAAAGTACAATATAAGAAAGCGATTGAAACCACATGGAGTGCTGAACAGATCCACTATTTAGGTGAATCCTCCCTTCAAGATCTGGATCCGGCAACAACTTATGATGTGAGAGTAAAATCGGTGTGCAACACCGATGAAAGCGGATGGATTACGGTCACCTTTACTACGTTTTGTGAGGCAGTGACTACTTTCCCCTGGATTGAAAATTTTGATACTTATGGAACAACATCGGGAATATACCCATTATGCTGGTTTAGACCGGTGTTGAATACCTCAATACCTTATCCCTCCATTGTCAGTGGAAATGCAGTTAGTTCTCCGGGAAGTTTAAGATTTCTCTCTTCTGCATCATTACCTACTTATGCTATTACGCCACAAATGGATGCTGATATTAATACGTTAATGGTTACATTCCAATTGAGAGCTGAAAGTACACTCAATTCAGGTACTATGCATGTGGGTGTCATGTCAAATCCGTTGGATCTGTCAACTTTTGAACTAGTTCAAATCATTACTCCAATCACTCATAATTATCAGGAGTATGAAGTTCTGTTTTCAAATACAACTTTGACCGGAGCGGGGAACTGTATTGCTTTTAAACATGTTACCAATTCATCATATTACTATTTTTTGTTAGACGATGTTATAGTGGATTACATCCCTGNTTGTCGGAGACCATTAGAGGTCTCTTTTACCAACATAACAGAAACCTCTGTAGATTTGGGTTGGTTCGATTCAGGTACGGCTACTTCCTGGGAAGTAGAATATGGAGAAACGGGATTTACCCAAGGTACAGGTACAGTTGTTCAGGTTGCTACCAATCCCGCTTCAATTACCGGACTAACAGAATCAACATGTTATGACTTTTATGTCAGATCTGTTTGCGCTCCCGGGGAGGTTAGTAATTGGTCTAATAAACGAACTATCTGTACCTTTCAAGCTCCTGTGGATGTACCGTTTGTGATTGATTTTGAAACACCTTCAGGATTTGCTTTTGCAAATAATCCCTCCGGAGCCAACTGGTATATTGGTGATGCACAGGATGTGAATAATACGACTGACGGTAGTCATGGATTATATATAAGCGATGATAATGGAACTACAAACTCATATTCCAACACTCCTGCTGTAGTTTGGGCATATAGAGATATTTATTTTACACCTTCTACATCCGATTATATTCTCACTTTTGATTGGAAATGTAACGGTGAAATTTACACTAACTCATTTGACTGTCTTGATGTTTATATAGGTACTCCTGTTTTACCCGTTGCCAATACGACCGGTACAATCGCAGTGCCCGTCGGTGCTATAGTGCTGGATACAGCCATGGGTCAACAGACTACATGGCAAGAAGCATTTTTTACCCTACCGGTTGTAGATTATTCCGGTCAAACGAAGAGACTCTATTTCTGCTGGAAAAATGATAATACTGTAGTTAATCTACCTCCCGCAGCGATAGATAACATCAGAATCACCAGTGATGGTATTGAAGGGTGTTTGCCACCTACAAACCTGGCTGTTTCCAATGTCAGTTCAAGTAGTGCTTTGGTTACCTGGACTGCCGGAGGATCTGAGAGTTCATGGCAAGTAGATTACAAGTTGCTATCTTCTGTAAACTGGACAACCGCCACAGCTCATACTACCTCATTTACAATGACAGGATTGCAAAGTGATTCTCAGTATCAGATCAGAGTGAAAGCGATTTGTACCTCCGGGGAAAGTCTGTTTACAGAGTTNGTTTTTTNTACAACTGTGGGTATTACTGAGCATGATTTATCACAATATGTCACATTGTATCCAAATCCAACCCAATCTATCATTGATATAAAATTAGACAGAAATTACCCGGGAGAAACCGAGTGCCATATTTACGATATGTACGGCAAATTAATGCGCGTTTTACCCATTGAGGAAGATATCACATCAATAGATGTAACTAATTTTGCATCAGGTGTTTATATCATACGCCTAACCACAGAACAGGGTCAGGTATCCAAACGGTTTGTTAAACAATAGTCCAACTTTCGGGTATTTCGTAAGGACAGGTCGCGACCTGTCCTTACAACAACCGCGTTTAATAAAAATTTAGGCTCCGTAATTCGTAATTGGATCACTCATATTCAAAAAGGTATGATATGTAGAGTGGGGAAATAAATTTGCAAAAAGGGAAGCCTTGTCTGCCCCCCTTTTATTTAAATTTAGAAATTAGAATTAAGAAATTAGAAATAAGGCGAAAATCCGAAATCCGAAATCATTAAAGTCCTAACTGCTCTAAACCTTGTTTAAAACGGATATCTCTTGGAATTCCGGCTTGATTGATTTTATCCAGGTCTTGTTGAAGTGCCGGTTGAATGGTTCCATTCTTTTCTCTGAAACTTTTTGCAAACTCATAGTTACCGTCACCTTGAGTGGTGATAATGGTATTAGCCCAGTCATTCATGGATTGAAGTGCTTTTTCAAAATCGATAACATATTGTCCTTCAGCATTGCGGGTAAAAGCACCGTGTTGCTCCATAAAGTTGTAACACATCATGTTAGCTTTACCATGAGAACTGGAAGCACCAAAACGAACAGAGCGTAAAATTCCGGCAATATAAGTTACCATCGCGTCTTCTTTAGTGATATTGGTAATTTCACCCATATCAATCAGCTTGGTTACCATAAATAGTCCCAAAATATCAGCTTTGGCTTCTTCCCAAGATGTTTTTTCATCTTTAAGTGCCAGATCAACATCTATGCTATCTTTAAGAGTTTGCTTAATTCCTAATCCGTGAGCCACTTCATGGAAAGTAACATTCCAGAAGAAAGCATCAAATTTGAGGTGCTTTTGTTGGTCAGGTGTTACCATTAATTCACCGATAGGTAACAAGATTTTGTTAAATTTAGCTTCCATGCTGTTGCGTAATTGCAAACGGCGGGTACCTTTAGAAGCTGCTACACGGTTGTCATTGGGTAAATTAATAGCGATAGTTTTACTTCCGGAGTTGCAATCCCCACCATAATATACAGCATTGTACACGTTGAGGTCGGAAGAGGTTCCGGGTACAAATGTTTTATATTCAGGAGCGCAAGGAAGTTCCAGTTGAAGTTGAGGTAAGAAGGATACAAACTTAGCTAAATCATCACTTCTTTTCTGATCTTTGAGCAGAATAAATGCTTCATAAGATGCTTTGGCTTCAAGTAACTTATCGTCATAATTCTCTATAGGTCCAACAATGAAATCGATCTTACTCTCTTTCATATCCATCCAAGCCATGTCACTGGCAAAGTAATCATCAGTTTGGAACGCTTTTTTACGTTCCATCAAGTAATTTTTCATGCCAATATCTTCAGCCAGTTCAATCGCTTGATCCAGAAGTTCACAAACTCTGTCAATCTCCGCTTTATACTCATCGCGATACCAAACTACTTTTAGTTTTCCCTCATCATCACGTCTCAAAACTGTATATAGTGAGCTTTTGTCAGGATGATCAAAAGCCTCAAACTCCTCTTTTGTCATATCTTCAGGATAATATTGACAACCCAATGGTTTGGTGCCAAATCCTTCAACAAATGCTTTATTGTTATTCAAACGCTCCCATGGACCATAATTGATTTTTACAAAATCCAATGTGGCAGGATCGGTAATGGTGTCCAGAATTGTACGATCTCCAAAAGTTTGTTTCCAGAAAAGGTCATCCATAATTTGAGCAATTTCAATAAAAATAGGGATCATCTGTTTCTCCTTTTCTGAAAGCTGTGCAATGAGCTCAGGTGCAGTTAGTTCAACATAAGCGAACTCATTTACTTTTCGCTCCATCTCACTAATTTCATCACCCTGTGCAGACTTGTTGTTTTTGCATCCGGGAACAGCAATGATGATTGCCGCTAAAATGCTTGAAATAATAAAAATTTTTTTCATAAAACTATACTTTTTTGTTAATAATTGTCGTTGTAAGATTGAAACCTCAAAGATATATAAAAAATAGTAAATATAGATATCATTGAGTTTAAATTTAGGAATCATTAACTAATAATAAAAAAGAAAGGGAGTTTATGTATTGGATAATATTTATTTTTTTCATGGTATTGAGCATGATCGTAGGACAAACCTTACAGTCCCGATTTGCTAAATATTCTCGTCAACCGTTGAGTTCCGGCCTGACCGGTAAAGAAATTGCAGAAAAAATGCTGCGCGATAATGGAATTTATGATGTCAAGGTAATCAGTACGCAAGGACATTTGACAGATCATTATAATCCGGTAACTAAAACTGTTAATTTAAGTCAGTCGGTATACAATCAGAGTAATGTTGCTGCAGCTGCCGTTGCTGCCCATGAGTGCGGTCACGCCGTGCAACATGCCACTGCTTACCAATGGCTTACTATGCGTTCTCAATTGGTACCTGTGGTAAGTTTTGGGTCAAGATGGTCGCAATGGATTCTTTTGGCCGGTTTAATTTTGTTGGGATTCTCCAATTTGGGTAATATAGGAATGTGGGTACTTTTGATTGGAATTATTCTTTTCGGATTAACTACTCTTTTCTCCTTTATCACCCTTCCGGTTGAATATAACGCTTCCGACAGAGCTTTGGCTTGGTTGGATCGCGTAGGAATTACCAGTGGAAAAGAGTCAGAACAAGCTAAAGATGCATTGAAATGGGCTGCAAGAACCTATGTAGTAGCCGCTTTGGCTTCTTTGGCTACACTTTTGTACTATATTATGATTTTCTTGGGACGTAGGGATTAATTTATGAAGCATCCCTCGCCCTATAATACCCTTCAATCTTACTTAGAAAATAGCAATTTTCGTAAGGTAATGGTGGTGTGTGATGAACGGATTCTTCAGTTGCATGAAGAGTTCGTTCGTATCCATTTTGCTGATAATCAACATACTCAGTTTTTCTTTTTTCCGATTCCGGTTACCGAATCTCACAAAGAGATGAGCATGGTGATGCAATTGTTGGATCAGTTGTTGATTCATCATTTTGATAAGAATCATTTAATAATAAATTTAGGGGGGGGGATAATCAGTGACTTGGGTGGTTTTGCAGCCGCTGTGTATAAAAGGGGCATCCCTTTTATCAATGTGCCGACAACCCTCTTAGGAATGGTGGATGCCGCACATGGTGGAAAAAATGGGGTCAACTTCCATCATCTGAAAAATGGGCTGGGCTCTATCTACTTTCCGCAACAAGTGTTTATTGAACCGCTTTTCTTATACACACTATCCGATCAGGAGTGGCTTAATGGCTTTGCCGAGTTGCTTAAAACCGCACTAATCGGAGATGCAGAGCTGTGGTATAAGCTGGAATTATGGGTACTTGGGGAATCCCTTTCCCAACTCAGATCCAGGATTTCTGCTCAGGTTATTAAACAGGTAGCGAATATCAAAAATGGATTGGTACAACAAGATCCGCAGGATAGGGGAGTGCGCCAGCAGCTGAATTTTGGACATACAATCGGTCATGCTCTGGAATCGCTCCATCTCGAAAAAGAAACAGAATTACCTCACGGCTTTGCCGTGGCGGCAGGAATCTACTATGAAACAGAATTGGCAACCCGAAAGGGAATTCTTGCAATAAATCAGAAAAAACGTGTACAAAGAGTCATTCAGAGGCTATATGATATTCCACAACTTGACCAGTCTGAGCAATCCCGATTGATCCATTTTATATCACAAGATAAGAAAAATAAAAATGGAGAGATTCATATGAGCCTGATCTCAGAAATTGGAAAGGGGATTCATGGTGTTCCTGTTTCGATTGCAGAGATAGAGTCACTCTTTAGAGAATAATGAAATGAAGTCCAAAAAGATTCGATTACTACTGATCGCTTTGTTACTTATTTCAGGATTAACCCTGCTGCTTTATCGTTATGGTTCTCCCATCAAAGAGGCAGTCAGAAAACAAACAACACAGATTTTGAAAACAGAGTATATTCCTTCCCAACCCGACAGTTTGAAGCATGAGCTGGCGTTAACCCAAACAGATTCCATCTATCTCGATTTTCGAAAAGGATTTCCTTACCACTATCAAACGATTGGTGTGGCGAACTTTAGTGACAGCAGCCGAATGATCCTGATTAGTGATCCGCCGCCCTATTTAAAAATCGACTCAATTCAGAAGATTTTCAGTCAATTTACCCATCGTGTGGAGACCAAATTGCACAAAATCGGATATGATGGCTACGCCAAGGATATTGTGATCCAGATTGCCAATGCCACTACTGAGAATATGGATAAGAGAATCAAACAGCTCTCTGAATTGCTCTTTTTTTCCGACTATAAACCGGCTGTAATGTCTCTTCCAATCCAACAAAAACGGATCTTTTTTGCAGAAAATAGTCTCGATTACCAGATCTCACTGTATGAGTTTAATCAGTGGTTTTTGGAAGATCAGGAACCCTTTATTAATCTGAAAGATACAACTCAAGAATACACGATCCAAACGTTGTTTAAAAATGATAAGGGAGGAGTTTATTTTAGCAAAGAACCCGGTTTTGTGGCATGGGTGATTCCTAAAAAATCAGATTTAGACAAATATAAACAACATATTCGTCAATTTACGCTGGATGCAGACCTGATTTTGGGGGCTTTAGCGGATACTGCTACTTTAGTGATTATTGGTAGAGAGCGGGAATCTTCATTGGAAGAGTTGCCTCCGCTCCAAGTGGAAACAATCCTTTTGTTAGCCTCTATCACTGAAAAAGAGCTTTCGCAAAGTTTGGATGTCAATGACTTTTTAGCCGGCAAAATGAACAACGGACGAGATTGGTGTCCGACCTATTTGAGTAAAGAGTTGGAACATACCGAGTTTGGCAGTTTGATGACTTTGACCGATATTCTTTTGAAAGATTGGTCTGAGAAGGGAACGATCAGGGAGTACAACTACCGCTATCCTCATCCCTCTTACTATCCTTTNAAAGAGCCGCTCTTTAGGATGTTGGGACTGAATGAGTTAGTCTATAACTGGAACACTGCCAATGCCCTTTTTGCGATTGATATGGAGCCGGCAACCATTTACACCCTGAACCGTACCGGATCGTTGCCCGTTTCCTATTTCAATTCTCCGGAATCGGGGAGAAGCATTGGGCGCAGTTATGAGAACAAAGCTTATTCCTACTTTGCAACGGTGGGCAACACCGATCTTGCCAGGGTAGTTCAGTATACAGCTCTTTATCAGCTATTTATGGATAACGAAATCACTTATAAAGGTGAGATTACACACTATTATCCTAAAAATAAAGCCTACTTACTTTCACAACCTGTGCGCTCTTTCCTGGATATTTTGAAAAATCTTTCGGAAGCGGAGATGAAACTGGTTACAGATTCTGTAGTGGAGCGTAAGTTTTGGGGTTTCCATAAAGGAAAGATTGAGGAGCAGATTCAGGCGCAAGAGAAAAAACATAATTTCACCTACACCGACCAACAGAGAGAGGATGTTTTTGAACGTTTTCGGGTCAATGAAACGAATCATATCNTGAAACAGTTCCGGTCGGTTAAACGGTTACTCAATCAACTTTCCGATGCGGATTTTAAGTATGTTGTTCNTTTACTTTCCTATCCAAGGGGGGAAAGGATAAACTCTCAGAGTCAATATCAACTGTTGCTCCACTCTAGAAAGATAAAGGATCTGCTCAATATGGTGGGGAAAAACAATCTGGATCTTTTTGGGTTAAATTTAGAGCAAGTGAAGAACTTTTTCTCTAACTCCCTGATTAAAAGTAGCGCTCCCTATTTAAAAACTCCCTCATTGATCATCACTTACAACGACTTGTACACCACGGGAGGGCACAATATTTCTTCCAAGATCACCAGGGTCAAATCACTGACGAATTATAAGCCTTCGCAGCAGACAAAAGCTGAAAAGGGAACTGTTGACAGAGAAGAGCCTGCTACAGCAGCCAAACCCCGAACCACTTCCACCCCCCAAAAAGATAAAAATCAAACAAAAACAACT
>JGI24712J26585_10004208_pt1 | contig 11071 bp, 10 predicted proteins | sample BioPla3DNA2_FD_26585 | JGI IMG/M metagenome (IMG submission 26585)
TTTTAAAAACAATCGCCGCTAGTTATGAAATTAATTTTCATGATGGGATTGTTAATCAACTCATTAATCACAATATTAGTGTTTTAAATGCGTGGGAGATGTTTTTAAATGATTATTATCGNGGGTTAGAACTNGTAGCAAAAAGCGCTAATCTTGATTTTACTGAAGCACTTTTAGCTGATGTTGGGCGCCTATTTAATGTTCCGCCGCTAAGTAACTATATTTATCGCACTACCGAAATTAAAACGGGGCGTCAAGTCTCCGTCATTAATCATGTTCATCCGCATGTTCCCGTCAATCAAATTAGTGATGCAATCGCTGATTTTTACGCATTTATGGCCACAAGTACATTACCAACCATTGTGCAAAGTGCAGCGATTATTTTCTATCTTGATTATATTAAACCTTTTGAAGCTCATAGTGAAATTATTGCCATTTTAATGGCAAAAGCCTTCCTTGCAGAAAGAGAACTAGCGCTTATTGCGCCTTATCTTAACTTTGAACTTATCTTAGAAAGATACCGTGATGCGCGTGATGATGTTTTCGCCGAAGTAAAGAAAAGTGCTGATTTAACTTATTTTATTGATTTACTTATTAATGTGCTTAATGAATCACTGCAAACAATTGAAGAACGGATTGTGTTTGTCGTGACGCATGAACTTGAAGCAGAAAAGCATGTGCTCCCACCATTTGAAGAAGAAACGCAAGAAGAAAGTGTGAGTGCTACACCACCAACTGATCTTTTTGAACATGCCCAAGCCGAAGTAGCGGAGAAGGAAGAAACTTTTAAATCTGAACCAGTACCAGTTTATACACCAAAAAAATCCGCAATCCCGCTTCCACTTCCGCCGCGCGAAGAAGAAGGCGTAAAAGTTACACCAGAAGAGGCCAATTTAGGGATTACACAATTACCACCAGAACTTAGCGAAAATGATATATTACGCTTAGAGCGACATATTCGTGAAAGCGATCCAAGTTTAAGTCGCGCTCAAGCTTATTTCTACGCTAGACACTGTACTATGGGTAAATATTACTCAATTAATGACTTTAAAGAAGTGACAGGCTGTGCGTATGAAACAGCGCGGACATCAATGGAACACCTCGCTAACAGCGGATATTACCGCAAAGAAAAATTTAAAAACAAATTTATTTATACACCAACACGGAAAGCATAGGATGATGATTATGATTTATTTACCAACACTTGCGATTGATTCACCAGGATTAATTCTGTTATTTTTACTACTATTTTTTGGCTTAATTGCGCTTATTACCTTTATTATTCGCCGCTTAATTCCTGNTTTAAAGGATAAAGGTGGTCGCGTTAATGAACAAGTCGCTGTTCAACAAGAATTAGATAGAGTACTTGAACCAATTACTGATGAAAAAATCTTAGCGGAATTTGAAAAAGTAGATAAAGAAACGAAAAATGACTAAACGTGGACTTTATGTACACATTCCTTTTTGCACTTCACTATGCCATTATTGCGATTTTGTTAAAGTAATTTATCAAAAAAAGTGGGTTGCATCTTACTTAGAAAAGCTTAAGCATGACTTAAGTTTTTTTAATGTTAGTCGTGACTTAAGTACGCTTTATATCGGGGGCGGGACGCCTTCGTCTTTAAGCTATTATGAGTTACGTAATCTTTTAGAATTATTAAAGCCTTATACGGCTAATGTAAAAGAGTATACAGTCGAGGCTAATGTCGAAAGTTTAACCTTGCCTAAACTTAAATTAATGCGAAGTTACGGTGTTAATCGTCTGAGTATTGGAGTGCAAACCACTGATGACTATATGCTTAAAAAATTAAATCGTCATCATACTTATACGATGATTAAAACAAAGATTGCGCTTGTTAAAAAGGCGTTATTTACAAACTTTAGTGTTGATTTAATTTACGGATTACCTGGCCAAACTCTTAGCGACTTAGAAAATGACTTAATGAACATCATAAAGCTAGGAGCACCACATATTTCTACCTATAGCTTAACGATTGAAAAAGGCACGATGGCTGCACTTAAAAAGTGGGAAGTTCCAAGTGACGACACTTTACGCGAGATGTATGACTTTATTTTAAAAACATTAAGAAATAATAATTATATACGCTATGAAGTTAGTAATTTTGCGTTAAAGGGATATGAAAGTATCCACAATAAACTATATTGGGAAAACCGTAATTATTACGGGATTGGCCTTGGCGCTAGTGGGTATATTGATGGTAAACGCTACTTAATAAGTGGCGGTTTAACTAAGTATTTAAAAGGCGAAAGTATCATAAATTACGACGAAATAACAAGCGAAGAATATGTTGAAGAGTACTTAATGCTTAACTTACGACTCGCACAAGGTTTTAGTTTACAAGACTTTAAAACTCGTGTCGGCTTTGATTTTTTAGAAAAGTATGGCACTAAGGTAAAAAGCCTCATAGAAAGAGGACTTTTAAATGTCACTGATGACAAAGTATATGCGACAGATGAAGGGATTATGCTCCTTGATCAAGTCGTTTTAACATTAATAATGTAAATATCTTTACATATATTAGATATATTTTTTATAATGTATATGAACACTTGCTCAAATATTCAAGTGTTAGGAGAAAATTATGGATAAAGTCGTGGATATTGAAAGATTACGAGACTTCTTTAAAGTCTTAGGAGATGATACGCGTATGCGTATTATTTTACTCTTAGAAGAAAGCGCAAAGAATGTCACTGAAATCGCTAATGCATTAAATATGACGCAAAGTGCGATTAGTCATCAATTACGGACACTTTATGACCATCGCGTAGTCACGTATTCAAAAGCTGGCCAAGAGCGGATTTATGAAATTCTTGACCCGCATATTTATGAAATTATTAAACAAGCACGTGACCATATTAGGGAGTAAAAATATGATACAAGATAATAAACAAAGTAAATTTCAAAAAATATTTCACGAGCTTGGTCTCTATGCTTATTTTATCGGGCTATTGCTCTTTTTATTTGCACTTTTAGCGTTCATCCCCGCTGTGAGTTTTTTAAGTGATAAAGCGGTAATGATTTTAAACTTAGTAGCGCTTATTCTTGCGGGTTACGAAGTTATTAGTGAAGGACTAGTCGAAATGGTTAAAGAGAGTATTAAAAGTAAAAGATTTCGTCCAAATATTCATATCTTAATGGCACTAGGGGCGATTGGGGCGATTATTATTGGTGATTATGGCGACGCTGCTTTACTTATATTAATATTCGCGGGCGCGCATTTTCTTGAANAATATGCTGAAGCAAAAAGTGCCAAAGAAATTACGAATCTTTTAAAGATAACACCGACAACCGCTAGGCTTTTACTTCAAGACGGAACACAACAAGAAGTAAGTGTTGAGTCACTAAAAGTTGGTGACAAAGTACTTGTGTTAAATGGTGATCAAATCCCGACAGATGGCACGATAGTTAGTGGTAGTGCCGCAATTNATGAAGCGATGATTACGGGTGAAAGTATGCCAAAAGAGAAGCATGAAGGTGATGAAGTCTTTGGTGGTAGTATTAATGGCAACAGTACTTTTACGATGGTAGTGACCAAAAATAGTGATGAAACGGTATTAGCGAAAATCTTAAAGGTTGTGAGTGAAACGCAAACTAATTTAACTAAAACTGCGACATTTATTAAGAAATTTGAACCAATTTATGTAACTATTGTGATGTTAATTGCTCCACTATTTTATTTATTTGGCTATTATGTTTTAGGGTGGAATGAAGTTATTAGCGCTAACGGGATGACGCTTGCGCTTAAACGCACAATTATTCTTTTTATCGGTGCTTCGCCGTGTGCCCTAGCTGTTAGTGATATCCCGGCAAGTCTAAGTGCTTTAAGTCTTTTAGCAAGACGCGGTGTGCTTTTTAAAGGTGCTTCTTCCTTAGCTCTATTTGCGGATGTAGAAGCAGTTGCTTTTGATAAAACTGGTACTTTAACGGAAGGGAAACCGAGTGTTACTGATGTTAATATCCCGCCAGGAGTAAGTGCAGAAGAAGCAGAAGAAGGAAAAGTTTTCCTTGTCAGTATGGAAAAGAAAAGTAATCACCCATTAGCGACAGCGATTGTTAGTCATTTTACTCCTATAAAAACAGTTGATTTAGAAGTTGAACATAAAATTGGCAGTGGATTACGCGCAATGTATGACGGTAACGAGTATCTTGTAGGTAAACCAGCATTATTTAATTTACCAGAGCGCTGCGCTAATCGCGCTAAAGAGTTGGCAGTTCAAGGTAAAACAGTCGTCTTTATTGCAAAAAACGGGAAACCAATCTTACTTGTAGCGCTTTTAGATATGATTAAATGTTGTGCCNTTGATGGGCTTGAATACTTTAGAAAACAAGAAATTAATACAGTAATGATTACTGGAGATAATGAATTAACGGCAAAAGCTATTGGTAAAGAGTTAGGCATTACGCGAATATACGCGAATGTATTACCTGAACAAAAGCTTGATATTGTTAAAGAACTAAAAAAGGAATACGGCGNAGTAGCGATGGTGGGAGACGGGATTAATGATGCGCCNGCGCTTGTTGAAGCCACAATCGGGATTGCAATGGGGGATGGCACTGATGTGGCGATTGATGTTGCTGATGGGGTGCTTGTCAACAATGATTTCCAAAAGTTATCATTAATGCACGCTATTTCACGAAAACTTAAACGCATTGTTATTCAAAATATTGTGNTAGCGCTCAGTGTGGTGCTATTATTAATTGCGCTTAATTTCGTGGTGACATTGCCAATGGGATTAGCAGTAGCGATCCATGAAGGTAGTACTATTTTAGTGATATTAAACGGTTTACGGCTCTTAAATTTTAATGAAAAACATGCGATTAAAAAACCAAAAAGACGCAAATTTAACAAAAAAATAGCCTAATTTTNGGCTTTTTACGAAGTAATTAGTAAAAATTTACGAAATTTAGCACTTAAATGTTGACAGTGCTATTTTCTTTAGTATAATATATTTAGCAATCGAAAGTTGCAAGTGCTAAGGAGGAGTTATGAGATACAGACGAAGAGAGTTAATCTTAAAGTATACTGTTGAGTTATTTATTAAGACTGCCCAACCTGTTGGTTCAAAGTCATTAATCGATAATTATAACTTAAACTATAGCAGTGCAACGGTTCGAGCGGAAATGAATGCCCTTGAAGGAATGGGCTTTCTTGAAAAGCCACACGCTAGTGCTGGCCGTGTACCAAGTAAGAAAGGCTATGAATTCTATGTTGCTAACTTACGTGAAGATGAAGTGAATGATAACTTCCGACATCACATTGCGACGCTTGTGGAAGAGAAGACGAAAAGCGTTGAACAAGTAATTAATCAAACATGTGAAATTCTCTCACAAATGACAAATCTTGTCAGTGTCGCACTTGGTCCCGAGAAAAAAGGTGAAACACTACAAAGTATTCAAGTTGTCGCGTTGGATAAAAACATGGGGACGGCAATATTTGTCACTAATCGCGGCTATGTCGAACATAATACCTTCATCGTCCCGCCTTCAACAAGTATTCAAGAAATTAGCAAAGTCGCTAATATCTTCAATGAACGCCTAGTCGGTACAAGAATTAGTGAAGTATCGGCGAAGATGGAACTCTTACAACCACTCTTAACCGATTACATTGTTGAACAAGAAGTCTTAGCAAATGCCTTCACTGATGCATTTATAAGGTACGCCCGTGACCGGCTTAGCTTATACGGTAAAGAAAGCTTACTTGAGCAACCAGAATTCATTAATGATAGTGAAAAGCTCCGTAAACTCATATCAATCCTTGATGATCCAGAGAAAATACGTGAACTTATCACGGGAAACGGTGACTTAAGTGTGAATATCGGGGGCAAAGATGAAGACTTAACCTTCATAAGCGCCAATGTCCATGTTCCAGGCGACCAGGTCGGACAAATTGTCCTAGTTGGTCCAAAACGGATGGACTACAGTAAAGTCTTATGGGCGTTAGAATACGTAACTGATGAGCTCGAAAAGTACTTCGAGATAGAAAGAGAGATTAATGATGAGTGATGAAAAGAAACATGTGGAAAAAGATGTAGCGCCAAAAAAACGCCATCTCGCGAAAATACAAAAACTCGAAGCTGAAATTGAAAAACTAAAAGCTGAAAGTGCTGAGTGGCATAACAAATATATGCGCGTACTCGCTGATATGGATAATGCGCGTAAACAAAATGCGAAAGATCAACAATATTACATTAAATACCGTGCAGTACCATTTATTGAAAAACTCTTACCAGCGCTTGATATCTTCAATCATGTCATTCGCGAAGAACAAGAAGATCCAGTGCTTAATAACTACTTAACGGGCTTCCGCTTCGTCTACGGACAACTACTTGATGCCTTAACTAGTGAAGGCCTAGAGGAAGTAGTTGTGAATGTCGGCGATAAATTCGATGAAAACTCGATGCACGCTGTGGAAGTTAAATACAGTGAAGAAGTTGAACCAAACACCGTCCTTGGTGTGCGCAATAACACATTTAAATTCATTGATCGCTTAATTCGCCCCGCGCAAGTTATGGTGTCAACGAATATTAAAGAAGAACCAAAAAATGATGATAATGTCCCAGAAGTTAATCCTGAGGACTTAAATTAATAAAAAGGAGAAGAGATATATATTATGGCAAAGAAAGAAATTATTATTGGAATTGACTTAGGAACAACTAATAGTGTCGTAAGCTATCGCCAAGCTGACGGCCAAATTAAAGTTATTCCAACCCCAGAAGGCAAACCGACCACCCCAAGTGTCGTCGCCTTTAAACCTGATGGCGAACAAGTTAATGGTGAAGCGGCCAAACGTCAAGCGGTTACTAATCCTGATACTGTGATGAGTGTTAAGCGTCACATCGGGACAAATAAAAAGTTTAAAATTAATGCGTTAAAGAAAGAATTTACACCAGAAGAAATAAGCGCGAGAATTCTTGGTTATATGAAAGATTATGCCGAAAAGAATTTAGGGCAAAGTATTCAAAAAGCTGTTATTACCGTTCCTGCTTACTTTAATGATGCGCAACGGCAAGCAACAAAAGTCGCTGGTGAAATTGCCGGCCTTGAAGTTGTGCGGATTATTAACGAACCGACCGCAGCAGCACTTGCGTACGGTTTAGATAAAGAACACGATGAAAAGATCTTAGTGTTTGACTTAGGTGGTGGAACATTTGACGTTTCAATCTTAGAGATTGGTGATGGTACCTTTGAAGTTATCGCGACCGCTGGAGATAACCACTTAGGTGGGGACGACTGGGACGCGGAGATTGTCGAATGGATTAAGCAAGAAATTGAAAGAGAACATGGCTTAAAGTTAAATGACAAAATGGCTATGCAACGCTTCCGTGAAGCGGCTGAAAAAGCAAAGATTGACTTAAGTCAAATGCTTGAAACAACAATTAGTTTACCCTTTATTGGTATGGGCGCAAGCGGACCAATTAGTTACGAAGGTAAATTAACAAGAGCGAAGTTCCTTGATTTAACAAAACACTTATTAGCGAGAGTCGAAGAACCAATTCGCCGGGCACTAAGTGACGCTAAAGTTAAAGCAAGTGACCTTAACCAAGTAATCTTAATTGGCGGTAGTACAAGAATGCCTGCTGTCCAAGATTTAGTAAAGAAAATGACAGGTAAAGCACCTAACCTTACTGTTAATCCTGATGAAGCAGTCTCAATTGGTGCGGCCATTCAAGGTGCAGTTATTGCTGGAGATGTTAAAGACGTTGTCTTACTTGACGTTACTCCGTTAACCTTAGGTATTGAAACAATGGGTGAAGTAATGACTCCGCTTATTACACGGAATACGACAATTCCGACGACTAAATCACAAATCTTTAGTACGGCAGCCGACAATCAACCATCGGTGGACATTGTTGTCTACCAAGGTGAAAGACCAATGGCGCGTGATAATAAATTATTAGGTCACTTCCGCCTTGACGGCATTAAACCAGCGCGTCGCGGTCAACCACGGATTGAAGTAACATTTGACATTGATGTTAACGGTATTGTTAAAGTAACCGCCAAAGACTTAGACACGCAAAAAGAACAACATATTACGATTACTAATAGCAGCGGACTCTCTAAAGAAGAAATTGACCGCATGATAAAAGACGCTGAAGAGCATAAAGAAGCTGATGAAAAGCGCAAGAAAAATGTTGAACTTAAAAACCGCGCTGANCAATATATTAATGAAATCGAATATAGTTTAGAAGAAGGTGGCGATAAAGTTGACGCTAATCAAAAAGAAGCAAGTGAAAAACTCGTCACTGAACTAAAAGAAGCGATTGAAAAAGAAGATTACGAAACGCTTGAAAAACGTTTAAGTGAACTCGAACAAATGGCACAAATGATGCAAAATATGCAACAAGGCCAAGCCGAAGGTGAAACTAGCGCTACTGAAACACCAAAAGATGATGACATCATTGACGCTGATTTCACTGATAAAAAAGACTAATTTAAATTAAGAAACAACTTTCAGGAACCCCGCCATCCGGGGTTTCTGTATGTAAAAGGAGCTGCCGATGGCTAAACGTGATTATTATGAAGTATTAGGAATAAAGAAAAGTGCTTCGAAAGATGAAATCAAAAGTGCTTATCGTAAACTTGCGAAGAAGTATCATCCTGATGTGAATAAAGAAAAGGATGCAGAAGAGAAGTTTAAAGAAGTACAAGAAGCTTACGACGTCCTCTATGACGATCAAAAACGCGCTACATATGACCAATTTGGTCACGCTGCCTTTGATCAAAACGGAGGTAATCCTTTTGGTGGTGGCTTTAGTGGCAGTGGCTTCGGGTTTGACTTTGGCGATATTTTTGAAGGCTTCTTTGGCGGCGGACGACGCGCTAGTCGGCAAACTGGACCCGCTAGAGGGAACGACTTATTAACGCGGGTACGCATTAACTTTATGGATGCGATTAATGGCACAAAGATTGAATTTATGCACACTTATGACAAGATGTGTGAAACGTGTCAAGGTAAAGGCGCTGAAAACGCAAACGATATCCATACATGTAGTAAATGTAATGGCAGCGGGGTTGAAACCTTTGTCCAAGAAAGTATTTTCGGCCGTGTGCAAAGTCAAAGAGCGTGTACATCTTGTGGTGGCAGCGGGAAAACAATTAGTAAACCGTGTAAATCATGTAATGGTGCAGGCTATACCCGTGTAAAAGAAAAGCAATTACTTAACATCCCAGCCGGCATTGGTGAAGGTCAAAAGCTACGGATTCAAGGCAAGGGTGAACGCGGACTTAACGGTGGTCCTAATGGTGACCTACATGTTGAAATTGTCATTAAACCGCATAATAGTTTTAAGCGCGTTGGTAACGATATTTATTTACAAATCCCCATTAGCTTTGTCGATGCAGCGCTTGGGGTTACACTTGAAGTCCCAACGGTTTATGGCAATGTCGAAGTTAAAATACCAGCGGGTACGCAACCTGGCGCTACTTTACGCTTAAGTGGCCAAGGGGTTAAAGACGTACGCGGTAATGTTGGAAACCAATACTTAGAAGTAGAAGTGAAAACACCGACTAATTTAAGTAAAGATCAAAAAGTCGCACTTGAAGACTTCAAGAAAGCGGAGCCAAAGAAAGAAACATTCTTTGAGAAATTTAAATCTAAATTTAAACGCTAAAATTTATTAAAATTATATGAAAGAGGTTAGGAATAAATCCCTAGTCTTTTTTTGTATAAAAAACGTTATCACAAAAAATTNAATTTTTGCTTTAGTTAATAATCAACTAAATTATTACGAATATATGCAATTAATTTAATTTAAGTGAAGTTTTAATCCTTCTTTTTACTAATTTAGGTCATGAAATTAAAACTTTTAATTGATTTTATGGTGTTAAACTAAATTTATGAACATATGTTCATTTGGTNGGAAGGAAATAATCTATGAAAAACAAAAAGTTGCTTAGTAAGGCGACCTTAGCCTTTTTTGCGTTATCGGCACTACTTATTAGCGCGNTTAGTCTTGGGAGTAATCACGGCTCTAGTGCGCGCGGTGAACCAACACCGTACGCCATTGTGTTTAATGCGAGCAAAAATAAAATTGTAAATGGTCCAGTTNGTCAAAGTAATTCCGGCTATGGATCAATGAAGACGGNACTTGGTAACTCAATCGGAATGCAAATTGGTGCTTTAGAAAACACCGCTACAACATGGCAATCATTAAGATNAAGTGGGTATATTACGAATACTACTATCATTCACGGCATTACTTATATGCGTTTTAAAGAGTAAATGTAAATAAGGGTGCCGCTATTTTATATTCTTACGAAAAAGGAGTATTTAGTGATAGTAAACGTGTTAATTTCCCCGCTGGTGGGCCCGCTGTTTGTGAAACTGACTTTGGTGGTGCACTCCCATGTTTCTTTAAACTAATTGGGATGGGTGAAAATAATTTAGAAATAGTAGGCGGACGTATTGAATTTAATTGTGTCGATAATTATCGCACATTATCAATTGTTAACGAAACACCTNCGGCTGGTAGTGTAAGCGGAGCGGGAGTTTATTACCCTGGTACTAGTGTCACAGTCACCGCGACACCAAGCGGTAGTGATGAGTTTCAAGGGTGGTATGACACGCTTGGAACATTAAAATCAATGGATAATCCCTATACCTTCACGATGCCTGGCGAAGATTACACATTAAGTACTTTCTTTGGACCCGCAAAAGGATCCCTAAAGCAAATGGGGATGTATCCGCAAACTAAAGTCACTGATACAACAATTATTTCGGCGTTAAACGGGAAAGGCGGACTTTTACCGACTGCCGGTAACCTGCAAACATGGACGGATTACGGATATTATATTGAAGGAGTAGTCACTTCCTATATGTGGTATAAAGATGTTGTCCATAATAGTGTCACTTATCGCGGTGTATATTACACAGAGTACCGCTATACTTATACGGATAGCACTGCTGGATGTTTTAATCAACAAGACCATGGTTACACAAAACGTATTGTTTACTGGTTTAAATATGAACCAATAACGTGGAAAGTGCTTGATATTGATGCTGGTAAAGCTTTCCTTTTAGCGCAAACTGTACTTGACGCTCAAGACTAT
>JGI24712J26585_10004213_pt1 | contig 11069 bp, 14 predicted proteins | sample BioPla3DNA2_FD_26585 | JGI IMG/M metagenome (IMG submission 26585)
TAAATCTGTTTTGCTTTGACCTCATTTTTGACAACCTCCTGTTAGTATTATTTTACTAAACTAGTGTGTGATTGTCCAAATGGGTTAGGGGGATTAAGAGTTTCAAAAGTGAGTATCAGAAAAAGGAGATGATACATTCCTTTAGTGGTAAGGGAAGCCCCTATGATAATGCTTGTATTTAATCCTTTCATTCTATCCTTAAGAAGGAAGAAGTCAACCATAATAAATACTACGATTTCAAATCTGTTCGTAGGGCAATATTTGAATGTATTGAATCCTAGCATAACCGAAAAAGGATGGATCAGTTAATGATATGTTTCATAATTCAGTTCATGAAAGAGATACATAAGAAGTTAAGCTTCTTGTGTCTACTTTATTGTACCACTACAATACTCAGCATATTACGATATAAAAATAGTCATGACACTCATCAACATTTCCGATTGGGAGTTGTAAAAAATTGACGGACACTGTGAATATTCGGAATGCGATGAGACAGTTATTGGACTATATATTAAATACTATTTTCATATTTTTTAAATCAATTAAGGCGCCAGATTTAATAAGAGCATCAAGACCAAGTAGTCCATTGATATTATCATCTACCGTGCCTATATAAAAGGAAATATCATTAAGAGCAAATTGATCTAACATAATACAATCAGCAGTTCTTTTAATATAGCTATAAATTCCGTTTACTCCATAAAAAATTTCTATTTCATCATGCTTTGAAGAAGTGATTCCAAGGCTTTCTATAGCATTAGGCTCGATAATACAGTAGGAGGCTCCTGTATCAACAACGATATTATCGATTTTTATAGACTTACCGTGATATTGGACTATTATTGATGTAAATAATAAGCCATCTCTGTATTCAAGTTTCACGTCGGAATCCTCCTAAACAGGCCCATATTCTTAATTAGTTTTGTTTTTATAGTGTCATGACTTGTATGAAAAACTAAATGATTACCTCTTGTATTTCTTAATTCTATTGTAGCATCCCAATCAGAATCGATGACATTAATAACTTCCATATCATCGACATATAGATATTCGTCATCGTTATGAGAATGAATAATTTTAATTTTAACCCATTTATCTGGATATAGTACTCTTACATCCTCCCATTTCATTAGTGATCACTCCTTAGGGATCATTTTTCTTTTATTTTATCACATACGATACAAAATATATAGGCACAAAGGTATTTTAATGAAGAAGGAACAATTATATCGTTAAATGAACATCACTATTTAACAGAATTAGTAGCTAGTAAAATCTGAATGGCAACAGGCATGCAAACAATTAAATGTAATTAAACAGCTAATAGCGTCGTGAATACAGAACGTTATGTACACAACTCGCTAAAAACACTAAGGAGGAGAGTCTTATGAAAAATCAATACTTTGGAGATGTAGGGGATTTTGGCAAGTATGGATTATTATCGAAATTTTTAGGTAATGGTTTGAGATTGGGGATTAACTGATATTTAACTGAAGATGATGAAAGAAATGATGGTAAATTTATCGAGTATTTTAATAAACCTGAATTTAAAATATGCGATGAAGAATTGCATGATTTTTTGAATAGATGTGTCTTAGATAATAAAAGAAATGTTAAAGAACTTAATCATTTTAAAAGATTTCAATCAATCCCCATATACGATACGCTTTTGAAAATCGATGATATCAAGGCATTAAGTCCAGAGGGCAGAAATCAAAGAGAAAAATTTAGAGACGACTGGTTTAATCGGAGTTTGGAAAAACTTTCAAATTGTGATGTGATTTTTTGTGATCCTGATAATGGGATTGAAACAAAATCATTAAGTAAAACAAGCAAAGATAGTGTTAAATATATTTTTTCAAATGAGATTATAGGTATGATTAATCGTGGTTATACACTTATAATATTCAACCATCGAGATAGAAGTAAAGAATCAGATTACAAACAAAGATTTAAAGAAATATATCAAGAAATTAATGGTAAAGCTAAACTTAGGGTATTAAGATTTAGTAGATATAATGTTAGAGATTATTTATTTTTTATACAGAAAAAACATAAAAATATAATTGATACGCAGATTAATCACTTTTTGTCAGACCGTAACTGGAATAAATTGTTCTCTGAATATATGTTGTAATAGTAGTCATGACTAGTTTTTGTGTATTATATTAATCAGCGAATAATTTTTCAGGATGGAATTCTATTATCAATATTCATATGAACGGGTGTAGAGAGATGGATTTCAGAATTATAATTGTTATGATTTTAACATTCATAATTACTTTAATAGGTACCGTAGCTTATTCCATTAGAATTGTAGGAGTCAGGACGGGTAAGATAGCAGTTTCATTTGCGTTATTTAATATTTTTACGCTTATATCTCGTACTGCCAATACAATTCAAGGATCAATGCTAACAAAGTATGTTGAAAACAGCCAAGGGTATAATATCCTTCATTCCTTCTATATGATTATCTTTTCAGCAGGTATGGCAACTATAGCAGGTGCTATTCTTATCCCATCCTTTCAAAGAATGTTTACTAAAGGCGTTAATAGATTTTCTATAGAGCGGTCCATTCCTAAAATTATGCTGCATGGCTTTTCGAAGGCTGGTATAAAGCAATTTAAAACTTGTTTGACATTACCATCCACAGATATTATTAAAAAAATTGAATTAGAAAACTTCCAAAAAGAATATTATTTTTTAATGCATTAGCAGTAGCCTTATTAGTAGTTGGTTCTTTGGCACCAATATATGCTGGAATTATTGAGCCGACTCTTCGAGCTACCTGTTTATCCTTATCAGGAGTTATTAACGGAGTTGCTTCAATATTACTATTTGTCTTTATTGATCCATTTCTATCTATAAAAACAGATGATGTCATTGAAGGAAAGTGTAGTGAAACTGAATTTAGAATGTGCGTTGTTGGAATGGTTGGATCAAAAGTTGTGGGGACATTTTTATCAATACTATTCTTAATTCCAGCAGCAAAAATAATCGTAATGGTTGCAAAAGTTCTGTAATTTCATCATAATCTACTGTGCAATAAGTATCTCTAAGATTCATCAGTAGTTTGAGGGTGTACTTCTGAGGAGCTGACAGATACCGTGAATATTATAAAGCTATAATTTATTTTGCCTAGATAATTCATTATAATAGATATATTATGGAAGATGTAAATATTTGGCGGATAGAATAGTCAATCTCATATTAATATAGTATAATAGAAGTACGATCGTTAGATGGAGGTGACGTAAATGAATTCAATAAAAAAAGAAGCTATTGATATTATCACTAATCTCCCAGATGATGCTTCTATAAAAGATATTATGTATAAACTCTATGTCCTAGATAAAATAAAAAAAGGACAAAAAGAAAGTTTATATTGAGGGAGAAAGAGTAGCTAAGAGTAGTTTCGCAAAATATAAGTGTGAAACTAACTTTTTATTATTGGAGAGTCTGGATATCATGTAAAAGAAGGGGGGAAAACAGGTGACAGAGGAAGGCATCCTTATTGTTCAAGCTAAAGTTGATTATGTGGAATCTTATAATAAAGCGGTTGATATTGTAGCGAGGGAAAGAAAATATTTGATGACCACAGAAGGATTTTCGCTAGAGAGTACCAGAAGTTTTGTTGAAACCGTTGTAAAAAATAATTGGGCACAGTTTTATGCAGTAAATAATGGAACTGTGATTGGCTGGTGCGATATTTTGCCCAGGAATTTTGAAGGAGTCAGACATGTAGGAATCTTGGGGATAGGGGTATTGCCTGAGTATAGAGGAATTGGATTAGGCAGTTGTTTGCTTAAGAGAGCAATTGGACATGCAAAATCACAAAATGGGATAGAGAAGGTAGAATTAGAGGTGTTTGAAAGTAATGAAAATGCGGTTAAATTCTACCAAAAGCATGGATTCTTTTTTTTTCTGATCCAGCATCAGATTATAGGTTAGTCCGCCCAATACGAAAATTCCCCCAATTACCTTGCCTATGGATAATTGATGTAAAGTAAAATAATCAATGATAATTCCGATAAATAATTGCCCGATGAAAATCAGTAAAGTTAAATTAAATGAAGACATTTTATGAGAAACATAACTTTGCAGCATTACAATAACCATCCCAAAAAGACCACCCAAATATGCCCACAACGGAATGGAACCCAGGGAATGATTAAGAATTCCTAAGGGTTCTTTACTTATTATGAAAAAGAACAGGGCAAAGACTAAGCCGACAATATAATTAAAGAAAGTGCCTTGGAGAAGGCCGATTTTTTGTGCCAAATTAGCATTTATAATTCTGGAGACAACTATGGAAACACCTGCCAGAAATGATGCAAGAATTGCTATAACAAACATTTATATTCCCCCTTAAAAGATAGTCATAATGATGATGCCTAAAGTAATGAGCAGCAGCCCGAAGGATTTTTTTCTATCAAATTTTATTATTTTCATTCCTAATAATCCGAAATGATCAATAATAATTGAAGTCAGAGATTGACCCAAAAGGCCCAAGGCAAGAGGTACCGAGACACCTAATTCAGTAAAACTTATATTGTTAAACAAAACAGTAAAAACGCCAATTGCACCGGCACTGTATAAATATAGAGGAATGTCTTTACTGAAGTTTACCTTGGCTTTGTTTAGAATTAATGCCAGTATCATAGCAATAAGCCCCACAATATGAATGATGACAACGGAGAGATAATTTCCAACAGAACCTGATAATATTCCATTAATCATAATCATGATTGAAATCAAAGCTCCGATTAAAAATGAAAGCAAATTGTTCATATCCTTGCTCCTTTTCTTGAATTCTAAGTTCAATTTATCATAAAGCTATTGTCTATGGTTATGACATATGTCATACTAAAAATAATATTTTTATATCTAATAAAGTGTGGGGAAGCCATGAAAGCGATTAATGATGTTTATAAAATGAATCAGTATATTGAAAAATACAGAATTCATCAATTGTTTTCTGAGGATATGAGCCCGTTTATGGAGCTTTTCCTATTTAAGAGTGGTGAGTACATTTGTAAAGACAATGAAGAGATATCATATATTTATTTCTTTGTGGAAGGGAAAGCAAAAGTATTTATCACACTAAGCAATGGTAAGTCTCTGCTGCTTTGTTTCTATCAGGACTTTACGATTCTGGGAGATATAGAATTGGTGGAAAAGAAAGTCGCCAGTACCAATGTACAGGCGATAGAAGATGTCTGCTGTATCGGAATTTCTTTAGAACGAGCAAGGAAATATCTCCTTAATGACCCTAAATTTCTAAGAACCATCTGCACTTCTCTTGGTGGGAAACTTATCAGATGCTCAAATAACAGTTCTATTAATTTGCTTTATCCTCTTAAAAACAGACTGGCCAGTTATATTCTGGTTGCAGGAAAGCCTTTCAATCATAAAGAGGGTGGTGGCATTGAGTTTTATGGAAATCTGACAGAAATAGCAGAACTTTTAGGAACCAGTTATAGACATTTATTAAGAACTTTAAACGAACTCACAGAAATGGGAGTCATAAGAAAGAAAAACAGCAGTTATGAAGTCATAGACCTGGAACAGCTTAAGAATTTAGCAGGAGATTTGTATAGATAAAAGAGTAGAAGAATACTACATCGTGAATATTACGGATGAAGAGAATAAAGAAAAATCATGATAAAGTAAAATCTCCAAGTACAGAGGGTACTTGGAGATTTTATATTATATTTTAAATTTCTTTACGCCGATTTCTAGTCGATCGATACTTTCTTTGGACTCTAAAACTTCATTCATAATTCCAGCAGATTTATCCCTTGCTTCAGAAACTCGGTTTGCGATATCAGTAGTTCCCGCAGCGCCTTCATTGGCAGCCGTCGCCACAGCATCGATGGTTGTTAGAATTTCTTGAATGGAAAGAGAAAGTTTTTCCGCAGTCGAATGGAATACAGATATCAGATTAGCAATAAATTTAGCATCTTCGTTGTATTTTTCAGATACATCTAACATTACTTGATAATCATGATGCACATCTGTTGATACAAAGCTTAATAAATCATTAGAACTGCTGGAAAGATGCTCTACTGCAGTGGTCACGCTTGTTGTTACATCTTGGATTTTAAGTACTGCATTTTTGGATTGTTCTGCAAGCTTTCTTATCTCATCTGCAACAACAGAAAAACCTCTTCCGGCTTCACCGGCTCTTGCAGCTTCAATTGCAGCATTTAATGCAAGTAAGTTGGTTTGTTCTGTGATTTGCATAATAGATTCAGTTAAAATATTAATTTGCTCAACGATTTTTGAATTTTCAATCGCTTCTTCAAGCTTATTTTTGGTAGCAACAAGTATCTCAGAGGCTTTTCGGCGCGCATCAGTTACATTTGTTTTTGTAAAAGCAGCTCTTTGACTGATTTCTTTTGCAGAAACAGCACCATTTTCAGTTTCTTTAACGATGGAGTCTATCGTTCTTTTGATTTCGTGAGAGATTGACATCATCTGTTCAGAAGAAGCAGCTGTTTCTTCCATACTTGCTGCCAATTCTTCAGTCGTTGCAGATATTTCTTGTAAATCAGAATTTAGTGTATCCACGTTTTCTACAATATGAAGGGACTTGGTTTCAATGGCCTCAGATTCGTTTTGAATACTTTTTACTAATTGTATCAGAGAATTTTTCATATTATTGATACCATTGGTGATAGTTCCTATTTCATCTTTTCTCAGTAAATATTTTGAGTCAAGCTCCTGAGAAAAGTCCCCGCTGGAAATAACTTTTAAATGTTCAGAAGCTCGTATAATAGGATTAGTAATCTTCTTGGTACTAAAATGAATTAACACTACAGTTAAAGCGAGCATTAATATAGAAACAACAAGAACCGTATAAGAGATATTTCTGGCACCCGCTGTTAATTCTTTTTCTGGTACAAATGATGCCAAAATCCAGTCCGTACCATCTACTTTACGAGGATTTACAAAATATTCTTCACCATTAATAGTAGTAAAAAATGGAGCTAAATTTTCTGATAGAATATTTTCCAATCCAGCGATATTTACTTCTTCAATCATTTTGAAGTTATTCTCCGGATTGTTTCCATCTGCCACAATCATTCCAGTATTGTGTACCATCATAAAAAAGGCATTTTTTTCTGTTCTAATTTGGCTGAGCATATCACTAATGACTGATTGCTCAACATCAATTCCGATTGTACCCATTAGCTTTCCATTTTTATTAGTAAATGTGCGTAAATTACTTATAACCATTGCACCACTTGTAGCCTGATATGGAGCTGTTCTCATAATGGCTCCGTTTCCGCTTAAACCTATTTGATACCATCCTCTAGTTGTCGGATCATATTCTGCCGGTATGCTTGTTTCAGGCCAATTCAGATAACCACCATCTTCCGTAGCCAAATACACATATAATGTACCGGGATGGGCCTGGGCATATTGATCAAATACAAAATAAAGCTCTTGTTCAAGGCCGCCATTTTTAGATGGGGTCATATTTGTTTCAGTACTTGTATTCTTATAAGAAGTAATGGTGCCATCATTAACTTGGAGTGTTAATGGATGAGTTGCCAGCATATTGATGTTTTTATCTATTTGATCATAAAAAATCTTAATAGAATGTTCTGCCAGTTTCATCTGTTCATTAGAACTATCTAAGTAATCTTTCCTGGTTTGGGTATTTACTTGATAACTAATGACAGCACCTACTGATGCCAGTGCTAATAAAATAATTACAATCGCAATGGCTAATATTTGTGTTTGTATACTTTTAAAGCGATTTATCATTTGTATAGCCTCCCTATAGTATAGAAGTTTCAGGCTCGATTATTTTTTGAAATTGAATGTTTTTACAGCATTATACATTTCTTCCCCGAAGATATTATGAGCAACACGGCTAAAATGCCATTCATCCCAGAAAAAGTATTGATCTGGATTTTCACGAGCTGGTTTAACTTCCGGATAAGTGCTTTGACATTCCTGGCTGAGTTCAACCAATCCATATTTTTCAGGATTTTTCACGATTTTATTACTTACCTTGGTATGATCAAAAAGTAAAATTGATACATCCAAATCTTTTTCTTGTTTTTTCAAAGTTTTAGGAAGTTCCTTGTTAAAATGCTCTGTAAAGGCTTTAGCTTCCGCAGTTCTTCCGGTAGTAATCTCATAAGGTACTAATGATAGATCACTGCTATTGACTACAAAGAACTTTTTAGCACCTAGATCGGCTAAGTTCTTAACAGCAGTATTTATGTTGACAACAGCTTGATCTGCCACGCCTTTAATAGTTCCTTCCAGTTCATAATCCATAAATAAATAGTAGTCGTTTGCAGAAGCGAAAATAAAATACAAAGCATTAGGATCAGCTTTTTGTCCATTTAAACTTTTTTCAAAGGCTTGGATTTGTCCAAGTAAACCTGTAGGTCCTAAATGATCCATCCATGCTGAGTAGTTTCCTTCTCCACTGGTTGCGCCGCCGGTAGCATAATTGAATAAATGTACTCCGAGTTTTTCTGCTAATATTTCAACAGATGTAGGGCCATTGGAATATCTACTTTCCCAATATAATTCATCTGAAGGCTTTATGTATGCACCTTCAGGAGTATTTGCATCATTTACAATTGCGGTAGTGATTCTTTTTGCCTCCCCACTATCTGAATGACTATCTCCAAAAGCAATCACTTGGCTAATAAAATTTTTGGATGGTTTGTTATTTGCTGCAAATACGAATTGACTGGTAGCTAAGATACAAATTAAAACGACTGAAATGATGTTTTTTAAATGTTTTTTCATAATATCCATCTCCTCATTAGTAATTAATATTGAGTTCCTTAAAAAATAGTGATTCTGATTGAAATTTTTAGAATATAATTTTTTTGAGCCCTCCTTTGTGTCACTATGTTGTATTAATAAAAAAAGTACGGCCCCAATAAACTATCGGCGCCGTACTTTTTTATTTCTACATAAAACGCATTAAACCAATTTATGAATTAAGTGAGTCAAAGATTTCACAAGTAACTATGAATAGGATTCATAGTTACTTGTGAAATCTTTGACCCATACATGTTCGGCAACCTGGCGATCATAGGATTTAAATCCGTTAGACCCATAGCTTTGTGTCCTTATCTTTCGATAAGTTTACCTTTATCGTTTATTATTTTATATGAATATAAAATTTACCATAAGTATAAATAATTTTTCGCCATTTTTCCATACTTTATTTGAAAAAAATATAAAAAATTACTCTTTTCTGAGTTTAGCGGAAGTATTATGGATAATATATAGGTATTTTTCTCCATGAATTTTCCTTTTTTTAGCTGGTAATTGTAGCTAATTATTTAACAATTACAAAATTTGATGTTGTTTCAAGAATTTAATTCTTGACAAGATGAGCGTTATAAGATAGAATTATTGAAAATTAAATTTATTAAATGCAATGATCAAGAAGTAGTAGCAGTAATGGCAGTCCTTCAGAGAGCTTTCGGTTGGTGCGAGAAAGCAGGATATAGGTACTGTGAATTCGTCTTGGGAGCTATACACTCAACGGCATATGCCAAGTAGGCTGTATCGGAATCCACCCGTTAAAGTGGAAAGCAATGTTAGTTGCTTACTGAGGTTGTGAAAACAACGAAGCAAGGTGGTACCGCGAACAATAAATTCGCCCCTGTAATACAGGAGGCGATTTTTTATTTTATAAAAAACTTGAGTTTCATTTTTATGGCAAATGGTGGTGATTTGGTATTTCCTTGCATACTTTTATATAAATCATATTTGCGTGAACAATTTAACCTATAAAGGTTATATTGATAAATAAAAAAATTAATAGGAGGAATGTAAATATGAAAAAGTTTATTAAGACTTTAAGCCTTTTTCTTTCTACAACAGTACTTATGCTTGCAGTAGGTTGTTCCAACGGAGGTGGAAATACTACAGCTCCAGCCGGCTCATCCGGTGAAGACAGCTCTAAAAATGTTACCGTGGGTATTATTCAATACATGGATCATGTTGCTTTGGATGCTGCACGCGAAGGATTTGTAGAAGCATTAAAGGATAACGGTTATGTTGATGGAGAAAACCTTACGCTTGATGTTCAAAATGCTCAAGGGGATCAAAGTAATCTTTCTACAATCAGCGACCGTTTTGTAAGTAATAATGTAGATTTAGTATTGGCTATTGCAACCCCTGCCGCTCAGTCTATTGCCGGCAAAACGACAGAAATACCTGTTTTAGCAACTGCAGTTACTGACTTTGAAGCGGCTAAATTGGTAGATTCTAATGAAGCTCCTGGAGGAAATGTCAGCGGTACTACCGATATGAATCCTATTAAAGAACAAATAGATCTATTGGTTAAATTAGCACCAGAAGCTAAAACCGTGGGAGTGCTTTATACTTCCAGTGAAGACAATTCTATAGTACAGGCAAGAATTGCACAGGAAGCAATTGAAAGTTTAGGTCTTAACTATGTGGAAGTAACCGTTACTAATTCCAATGATGTTCAACAAGCTACACAATCTATCGTAGAAAAATGTGATGCGATTTATATTCCAACGGATAATACATTTGCATCCGCTATGCCAGTTGTTCATGGTGTAACTTCCCAATCTAAGACTCCTGTAATTTGTGGAGAATCCGGTATGGTTAATAACGGTGGTCTTGCTACATTAGGAATTAACTATAAAGATTTAGGATATCAAACTGGTTTAATGGCTGTAAAGATCTTAAAAGGTGAAGCTGAACCAGCCACAATGCCTATAGAATCTGCTGCAAAATTTGATTTTGCTATTAATGGTACAGTAGCCGAAGAAATTGGCATAGAAATTCCTGCTGATCTTCAAGAATATGTTATAAAATAATGAACAGAAAATCTGTATGGCAGAAATGTTGACGGTTCATATGACAACTTCAGAAATGGGGGATAAAAAGTGTTACAGATTATTTTAGGTGCTGTTTCCCTGGGACTTTTATGGGCGATAATGACCATAGGAGTATATATCACTTATCGAATATTGGATATTGCGGATTTGACTGTAGAAGGTACTCTTGCCATGGGTGCAGCCATTGCAGCCCAGGCAATTACC
>JGI24712J26585_10004222_pt1 | contig 11052 bp, 11 predicted proteins | sample BioPla3DNA2_FD_26585 | JGI IMG/M metagenome (IMG submission 26585)
ACCACAGCCAAACTGGACTATCAAGCACAACAATATTGTAAGTGACTATATATACTTAGTCTTATATTAAAATATATTGAAAAATGGGGAAACTCAAAATAATTTGCAATATCATACAGTAAGTTCATGAGCCTACTTTCTGTCAAAATCCTTACTAAATTATGAATTCCCCCATAAAAAATACCTCCAAGTAGAAAATCTATCTTTTAATTAATTAGACTGTCTACTTGGGAAGTATCATATCAACCATACCGGTTCTAACTCTTTAATTCTATATACCGTCTTTCTTCATTGCATCAACTATTATGCAGTGATTTATCAAGTCTTGATCCGATTTAACCTCACTGGTGTAATTTAGTCCATAGGGCCAAAAATGAGTATTATCACCACTAATTTTTGCATTATTATCTCCTGAAATAGCCCTTATCGCTGCTGTACCGTTAGCACCAGTATAAACCTTATTAACTATTAAGGAAGTCCATCTGCCAGAAGTGCCTACACCAACCGTATGAGCAATTTCGTGCATAGCAGTAATATGATTCATATAACTGCGGTTTGAGCCAAATCTAATTGTACCGTTTATATTTCCGTCGGCAGTTGAAACAGAAGGTTCATAATATATAGTTAAGGCTTTTGTTATGGTAGTATACTGGTTGTAGAATTCTACTGCCTTATCCATCGCACTTTCAATTCTATTATAAGCATCTTGCTGATCTGATGTAGGATTTGAAACCTTTACAAGTGTGTATGTAACATTTCCCTTTTTAGGAGTAGCTGTTGGTGTAGGTGTAACTACAGGTACATCCTCTGCCGGGAATTTATTAATAAAGCCGAGTAGATATTTTCTCATCAAACCAAAATCCATTGAATTAACATCCCCGTCAGCATTCACATCCCCTGCTTTCATCCCATTAGAAACAGAAAACTCAGAGATATGTCCTAATAGAAAACTCCTCATAAAGGCAAAATCAATTGAGTCTACCTCGCCTGTTCCATTGACGTCCCCATACTTAAGCTCTGCACCGTACGCAAAAGACGAAAAAGACAAAAATAGTGCAGTTATGAATAGGAATACTACAATTCCCACAAAGCTTGACTGTCTTTTAAACAAAACCGACTTAATCATAATGTGTATCACCACTCCCCCCTATAATCTTATACTAATTTTATCACAGTGGGGACTATTAATAAAGCTTATAAAAGCATACTATTCTCTTAGTCTTAAAAAACTCTTCTAGTCTATTGTATTTCACATATATTAGAGAATATGTGTCAGATATAATTTATGCACCCATCAATGTCGCTGCAAATTAAATCTTGTCTAAATAAAGATATATACTTATCTTTGTAATTTTGCTATGCACCCATTATGATGGGTGTAAACAAAATCTTAAGATAGTTTTAGTAATTATACTCTACAACTACCCCCCCAAATTCGCTTAACCTCTCTCTATCTTCTATCGTCATCAAATCTCCCCAAATCTCAGCGGGATATTTATCTCCAATATCAAATACTACAACTTTACCAACTACCGCCTTTATCATCTCATTAGTAATCTTACAAGCTCGGAGTTGATTTCTTAGCATACCAATTATCTCTGTCCCACCCATTAAAACAGTGCTTCTTTTCTTAATACCTTCTATCTCCGCTCTTATTAATTCCACTTTATCCTCTAATTGCTTGTTCATCCTCATAAACAAATCCTCAGATATCTTTCCCTCCAGCCTGTCTAAGTATAACATTTCCTGTTGTTTGAGTTTAAGCCCAAGCTGTTTGTCCAACTTCTCACTTTCAATTTTACTATCATCCTTAGAAAACAACTCTTCACACCTTTTCGTGAACTCCGAATCAATAGCTGCCTTTTCAATCAAATTTAAAATATCCTCAACCACAATATCAACAAGTACTTCTTCCCTTATATGATGGCTAGTACATGCGGATCTGCCGTTTTTGCTATAGCTACTACAAATATATGCCATAGGTCTATCTTTTCTAGCTCTTGCAAACATTACACTTCCGCATCTGCCACAGTATACAATTCCCCTAAAAAAGTGTATAACTCCTTTATGGGATCCTGAAACTGTCTGCTTCTCGCTCATCATCCCTTGAACCTTATAAAATTCCTCTTTACCTATTATCGCTTCATGGGTATTTTCGGTTATAACCCACCTATCTTTAGGCAATCGTCTAGTTTTTTTGCTTTTGAAGCTTACTTTCTCACTTATGCCCTGCACTGTATCCCCGATGTACACTCTATTACATAAAATTCGTCTTACACCAACGGGATTCCATGTGCTCTTCGAAGGTGAAGGGCATCCTTTTTGATTTAAATACCCAGATATACGGCTATAGCCCCACCCTTCCTGGTACAACTGGTATATTTCCTTTACTACCCTAGCTTCATCCTCATTTACTATAAGCTTATTTTTTTCATTTTGGGATTTTGAATAACCAAAAGGTGAATTTCCGATGTATTCACCCTTTTGTATCTTGAATCTTAGATTTGCACGTATTTTTTTTGAAATGTCCTTGATATACCTTTCATTGTACCAAGTATCAATTCCAACGGTATCATTGTCTTTTAAGCTGTCATACCTGCCATCATAGGTAATTACTCTTACACCGTTTTCTTCAAGGTAATCTAAGAACATAAGGGTCTTTGCGTTATTTCTCCCAAGCCTCGATAGATCCTTAATCACAAGTAGATTTATAGTACCTTTGGATATATCATTTTTCAACTCCTCAATTCCCTTTCTTTCAAATCCAGCCCCCGATACATTGTCATCGATATAAGTCTTTATTACACTACCTAATTTCCTGCCCTCAACAAAGTCTTCTAATAACCCTCTCTGTGTTTCAATGGTCTCGTAATTCTGCTCATTATCATCTCTGCTTTCCCTAACGTAGATGCCTATATTATATAAATCCCCATTTATAACTCACACATCCCTTCAACTCTTATCCCTCAAAAATATCTTGACTATTTTAATCAAGACCTCCTCCATCTCAAACTTCCTATTATACTTTCTAACTACAACTCTTGATCTCTTTTTTTTCTTCATTTTATATAAAAAACCATAAGATTCTACTAGAAAATATATATGCAAATTCTTGAAATAATAAAAATTGTCCTTATTGAATATCTCCTTCTTTTGTGTATATAATTATATATTGAAATAAATATACTTGAGGGTGATTAAATGGACGCTAAAATTCCCGAAAAGCTTAGGCACTTTTTAAAAACAGCACTAAAAGATGTTGATGACGGCTATGAATACGCTTCCGAGCTAAATAGAATTCTTAATTCTGATGAATGTCAGACCGCTCTTACCGGAAAGCAAATTGATACCTTGAGAGACTTTTCGGACAAGGTAAAAAAGGTGGGTGAAATAACTTACTATTCGGAACAAAGAATCAAGGATTTAGAAAAGGAATTTTTCGGCGATAAGGGCATACTTGGCTATCTAGGTGAAGAAGTTGTCCCACCAAAACCGGAATGGCCCTTTTAATACTCTTTCCTTTTTGCTGCGATAGGTATATTCATCTCATTTCTGTACTTTGCAACAGTCCGGCGTGATATTCCCATGCCGTGCTGTATAAGCTGGTCTACAATTTCATTATCCTTTAGCGGAGATTTTTTATTCTCCTTATCTATTATCTCTTTTATTTTTAACTTAATTTTCTCACTTGTAATATCTCCCAATGTGCCTGAAGACACCCTTCCTTGAAAAAACAACTTCATATCAAAAACACCCCAGGTGCATTGAAGAAATTTACCACTTACCGTTCTGCTGACAGTGGATTCATGCATATTTATGTCCTTTGCAACATCCTTCATCGTCAGGGCTCTTCTATGTTCTTTTCCCTTCTTAAAGAATTCATTTTGATACTTAACAATGCATTCTGTCACTTTAAGCAGGGTTATCTTTCGCTGCTCAATACATTTAATCAGCCACTTAACACTTTCTATTTTTGATTGAATAAACTTTTTTGCTTCAATACTTATATCCTCCTGCAAAACCCCTTTGTAATAGCTGCTGATATTTATTATAGGCAGTGCTTCATCATTTATAATTGCTCTAAACTCTCCGCCAACCTCTTTTACCATTACATCTGGAACAATAAACTTTGTATCTTCATATTCGTAAAACTCCCGCCCCGGTCTTGGCTCTAAAGAACGTATGATGTCGTGTATTTGATTGACCCGTTTAACACTAATCCCTATACCTTTTGCAATTTTTAATATCTTATTATCGGCTAAATCTTCAAGATAATTTTCAATTACCTCAATAACATCATCCTCTTTGTTATCTATTTGCATAAGCTGAATAACAAGACATTCCTTTACATTTCTAGCACCTACCCCCGGCGGGTCAAAGGTCTGTATATGCTTTAATACTCTTTCAACTCTTTTTGCTGATATATTAAAGAAAGAAGCAACTTCACTAATATTAACTGACAAATATCCATTGCGGTCAACATTGTCAATCAAATATTCACCAATCTCCATATCGCTACACACAATATCAGAAGTATGGAGTTGAAGCAAGAGATGTTCTTTAAGTGAAACTATCGAAGTTGACCTGTCTACAGAAAATTTTCCTATTACATCATCAACACCATCATCATTAATTATTCCGCCAGGCTCTTCCTCAACATATATAGGAAGCAGAATTTCTCCCCTGCTTTTAATATCATTTGGATTAACTTCTAGGGCAGGATTAGTGTCTAACTCACTTTGTATATATTCAGCAAGTTCACTCGAGTTCATTTTCAAAATTTCGAAAGCTTGCCTTAATTGAGGCGTAAGTATTATTTTATGGGATTGAACAAGCCTTAAATCAAAATCGAAATCCAACGTTATTCCCCCAATCCGTATTGCTTAGAACTTTTCTAAAAACAATACAACCAGTAGCAAAATCTAAATAACTTATAAATAAGTCAGTAAATATAGTCCCACAAACAAAAACACCTTATGCACCAGTGGCCGTTATCTTGTTGTTCACATTAATATTGATCTTTTCTGCTATATAATTCTTTCCTCTGTTACAAGAAAATCAAGAGGTATGTCATGTTCTTCAAGAGGAACAGCATCATATATCTGAAATTCAAAGGCAATTCCAATTTTAGTACAATTGTTATTAACAGAACTAAGAAATCTATCATAAAGTCCTGCACCATACCCCAACCTATTTTTACATAGGTCAAACGCAACTCCCGGCACAATTACCACATCAATTTCTTCTCGATTAAAACTTTTTGCTCTATCCTTCCTAGGTTCTAAAATGCCAAGCATTCCAGGTGCTACATCCCTTTTTTCATCCATAATCTCATAAGGCACAATCCTTTTTAAACCGTCAGTTTTATCTACAAGGGGTAATACCACTCTTTTCCCATGCTCAAAACAATGATGTATTATATACCGAGTGATTACCTCATTTTTAAAATCCATATAGCACATTACTGACTTAGCTTTTATAAAGGGTAATAGATTAATAACCCTACTAGTTATTTCAATACTTTTACTTTCCACACTTTGCCTATTTTCACTCTTTCTGCGAGAAGCAACTTCTTCTCTTAAAAGCTCTTTTGTTATCATTTTTTTCACCTTAATCTTTCCACTTAGATTCTTTCAAAAAACAACCTAAGCAATAGCCTTTCTCTCTTATAAAAAGTACTTACAGTTATTTTATTATCAATAGCTATTTTTTAGAAATGTCATAAAAGTCTTAACCACTCTAACACATAATATTTTAACATAAATAACATCCCAAAAATTATTGTTGTTAGTACGAGGGCATATATAACTCTCCATTTAGGATTTCCAATATTCAATAATTTGATTATCGTATATCCTAGTCTTGTTATTATAAACACTAATCCTAATAAACTTGCAGTGGATACTATCCACCATATGGGTATACTAAGTTTTATAATAATGATGCCTACGCAAATATTTATAAGAGACAGTAGTAACAAATCAAATAAGCTATCAATTACTTTCAATTTGTTTGTATCATAAACTTTATAATTTGCAGCGGGAATGAGAAAAAGAACTATCGGCATACCAAAAAATATTCCAGTCATCAATCTCGCGGTATTATCGGTTTGTCTTATTGAAATATACGAACTAACGGCATCAATCATCATAGGAACGGTTGAAAGAGCCAATATTACACTTATTGGTATCGATGGAACTTTATCAGACTTTAGTTTTCCGCGGACAATACAATATATCAATGCAATAGCTCCACCTAAATATATTCCCGTGTCCCTTGCACAAAGAGGTAGAGGAATTCCGCCAATATGTATAGTCCGCTCTGGCATTTGGTGACACACCAAACTACCAACAAAAAAATATATTTTCGAAACTATCTCCATGTTTTAAATACCAGCACCCGACTACATATCTGATAAGGCAATTGCCAAAACACAACATGAAATAGACCATAACACAAAAACAACGATTGAACTAACTAAAAGTGCCACTCCAAAGGATCTTTTATCTGTATCATCTTCATTATTCATAAATACAATTGCTATTATGACACCAATTAATTGACCTATTCCAGGTACAAAATTGCATATAGTTGTTATAAATACCTTCATTGCATTAGTCAAAGAAGGCTTCCCACTAACGCCTGCTGCTTGGGCATTTTTCATAGGTGGTCTTTGTTGTCTAGTCACATTTCCCATTTCAGGTTTATTTATGGGTCTTGGTTCTCTTGGCATCTGATTGAAATTATTCGAATTTTCCTGTATATGAATGCCTTCTTCAACTTTATCATTAGGATTGACGCCAAATGATCCTCTATTTTCTCTTAACTGCTCATTGTGGTTGCTATCAAACGATCCTCTGTTTTCATCTAGTTGCTCATTAGGCTTACTGTCAAACAATCCCCTGTTTTCATCTAGTTGCTCATTAGGCTTGCTGTCAAACAATCCCCTGTTTTCATCTAGTTGCTCGTTAGGCTTGCTGTCAAACAATCCTCTGTTTTCATCTAGTTGCTCGTTAGGCTTGCTGTCAAACAATTCTCTGTTTTCATCTAGTTGCTCGTTAGGCTTACTATCAAATAATCCTCTGTTTTCATCTAGTTGCTCATTAGGCTTATTGTCATGTAGCCCTTTACCTCTTTCGTTGTATCTTTCTTCATGTATAAAATCACTGACATCCTCACCAGTATTTATCGAATTATCAAATAGTTCTTCTGAGTAATATCTATCTTTAGAACCATCATTATAATTGCCCGTTTTGGTCTCATCAGCATCTAAACTTTGTTCTGTCTTAAGAATACTACCGCAATAAGGACATCTCTTTGCATCTACAGATATTTCTTCCCCACAAAAATTACATACTGCTCTTCCCTCTAAGAAACCGTTCATTTAACCACTCCTTATCCTATTAAGTTCAAATATTCTTCATAATAAAGCAAAGTCCTTCTATAATGGAATATATTGTTCAATTTGTGCATCTCCAAACGTACCCATTTTAGTATATGCTGCAAAAGCACAATCAATTAACTGAAATGCTATCGCAGCTCCAGTACCCTCACCTACACGCATTTCGAGGTTTAAAAAAGGTTCCATTCCAAGAGCGTCTAAGACTTTTTTGCTCCCGGGCTCTGCCGAACCATGGGAGGGAAATATAAAATTTCTTATTTCAGGCTTTAAAGCAACTGCACATAATGCAGCGGTTGCAGAAATAAATCCGTCAATTAAAATGGGTATTCTATACCTAGCAGCACCTATGTAACATCCAACAAGTCCTGCTATATCAAGGCCTCCCACTTTTGCCAATACATCTATGGGATCCTTTGGATCCGGTCTGTTTATTTCTATAGCATTCGTTATTACCTTTATTTTGTTTGTAAGACCTTCATCAGTTAGCCCCGCACCTCTTCCTACCATTAGGCCAATGTCTACTCCCATAATAACCGATGATACGGCACTACTTGTTGTAGTATTTCCAACTCCCATTTCTCCCGTACCTAGCAAATTTACACCCTTATCCTTCAAATCCTTAACCGTTTCAATACCTGCTTCTATTGCTCTTATAGCTTCACGCCGCTCCATAGCAGGACCCTTTGCTATATTTGCCGTTCCCCTTCGAATCTTTCTATTAATGATACCTTCACAATTAAGGTCCTCGTCAACACCTATATCAACAACAACAATATTTGCTTTAGCACATTTCGACAATACATTTACAGCGGTTATACCCTTTGTAAAATTTCTTGTTACCGAAGCAGTTACACTTTTAGGACAGGAACTTACTCCTTCCTCAACAACTCCATTATCTGCACACATTATTATTATAGCCTTTTTGTCAACTTTTGGATACATTTCACCTGTAATTCCCACAATACGCTTAACAACTTGTTCTAGTTTACCTAAACTTCCAATAGGTTTTGTAAGACTATTCAACCTTGATTGTGCCTCATCCATGAGCTTTTCATTTAGCTTATCTATGCCTTCAAGTTGCAGTGTTTTCAATATACTTTCCCCCAATTTTTTATTGCAAACTAGTTTAAAAATATTATATTTCAGTTAAATAAATAAATCAACTTATGATTAGAAATGGTAAGTGTTAATAAGGAAAGACGATATACTGTTTAAAGTCATATATTACCTTCGATAAAACATGACTTAAGAAGTGTAAAATCAATGAAACCTCAATAGAAAATAAAAACTACGGGAATCGGGTCCCTTCGGTTTTGCCTCTTTCATTTCGTTCTAAAAGTGCGTAATAAAAATGGTGCTGCACTTAATCTTCAGCACCATTTTTCTACTAATGTATGTAGCCATCTGTTTCTAAAGGCATCAAATCAATATGGCGGATTTCTCCACCTACAGGCTCCCTCTGTACTTCTTTAATCTTTGCCCTAAATCTTTTATTATTGAAGCTTACATTCAATACTAGGTTTTGCTCAGCTTTACCTGCTAGTATATGTCTTAATTCATCTTCTTCCATTTCAATTGGTAAGCTTTTTCGCCCTTGATATAAAACTCCCGGAACTCTTCCCTCTCTTTTAAGTTTTCTAGAGCTTGATGATCCTATTTCCGTTCTAGAGTCTACAATTATATCGAATTCTTCCATAATAACACTCCTTTATTAATGAAACTTATTTGCATTTCACTAATAAAGTATTGCCAAAAACTTATAATTTAATACTTATCATCTTTGTAGTAAACATGCAGCAGTGCCTTTATAATATCATTATAGTTCTCTGAGGTAACTAGATGTATGTCTCCTTGGTCAACCTGAATAGAAAGATTAATCTTATGCCTATGACTATTGTCTATTACCGTACTAATCATATCAATCGCTTCAAGGGGTCTGTTGTAAATATAGGTCCATTGACCGACATCATTGTCTAATTTAATTTGCCTTTGGTAATACTTTTCTAAAAACCCCCTTATTTCTCCAATCTTCCTCGAAAAAAGACTTACAGTAATGCTCATTGACTATTTTCCCCCTATTTTTTATTACCTGCCTTAATGCATATACTATATTATTTGTCCTACATTCTTAAAAGATCTTTTTCATAAAAAAAAGTTATTTACAGTAGACAAACTAATAGCACCATTACGTAATAAATTTGACAATAACAGCAAAAAACCTTTATGTAATTTTTTCTTTGATCTTAGTCAAGGCAAACTGTATTTTAATTCACTATTTTGAAATAATAATAGTACGGTATTTCTAAAGAACTGGTCAATTCCATTTTAAACCGTTGGTTCAATGGTGACCTAAATATTGAATAGCTTATTTTTTGATATATCTTTAGCTAAAATACAAATTGAAATGGAGGTAATTGTGGCTACATGTTTTTGAAAAACGCCTTACATAAATTATTGAATTTTTCACAAAACATAGCCGCTAAAATAATATGAAACTAAAATTACTCATATCTAAAATATCATTATTAGTTCTTATAACCTATATGATTATGCTTTGCGGCTGTAATCAAAACAAGCAATCCCCTGATGCCCAAGCAAAGCAGGTAAAAACCAACGAGGAATCGGACAAAGTTCCAAAAGATCTTGAAGAAATAGAAAACAGCATAGAAAAGATAATCAAGGTCTTAGAAGGACCTGCTGCTTCAACAAAAGATGAAGGAGAACAAAATAAACAAGAAGAACAAGAGGGACAAAACCAAGAGAAATCAAGTCCACCCCAAGGAAAAGAAAGCGAAGATAAAGATAGCGAAAACGAGAACAAAGAAGATGGTGGAGAACAAAAGGATGCTCAAAACAGCGAACAATCAAAAAAAGCAGACCAGGATAACGATAAAGCCAAACAAGAAAAGACCGCAGCACCAAAAGACCCTTGGCAGGAAATCACTTCTACCATAAATAAATTGCATTACCAGTGGAATGGATATATTCCCTCGGTTACTAAAAAGAATGCAAGCAGGGAATTAATTGACAATTTCGACAACACTTTAAATGCCTTAACGTCTATTTCTGTAACTAAAGACAAAAACCAAACACTTATGACTGCTAATAATTTATATTTATTTATTCCCGACTTCTATATGCTGTACAAAACTCCAACATCACCCGAAATCAAAAGGATTAGATACTATATTCGGAATGCTGTACTAAATGGCACTATATTAAATTGGGAGCAGGCAAGCAAAGATGTAAGCAATTTAAAAGCCACTTGGGCGATATATAAAAATACAATTGATCCTAATAATCAAGATCTTGCAAGCAAGCTTGATTACTCAATCTACGAACTTGAAAAAGTCGTTAATGAAAACAATATGTACCTCACTGATATAAAAGGACGGATTGCAATATCAAACACCGAAAGCGTGGAAAAAGCTGCTAAAGAAAATGAGAAAAAAGAGTAAACACTTTTTAATAGTTAAGGCAGTACATTAGATTTTCTAAGTACTGCCTTATAAACTAACACTTCTATGCCACATTTTTGAAAGGGTACACGTCAATTCAATCTTTCTAGATCCTCTATCATATTATTCATCTCTCTTAAATGTTCATGGTCTTCTGTTAATATATCCTTCATTAATCTAGCACTTTCATTA
>JGI24712J26585_10004226_pt1 | contig 11036 bp, 9 predicted proteins | sample BioPla3DNA2_FD_26585 | JGI IMG/M metagenome (IMG submission 26585)
ATTCCGGCAGAGCCTGCTCCGTTAACCACTACCTTCATGGTTTCTTTATCTTTTTTCACGATTTTTAAGGCATTGATTATTCCTGCTAAAACAACGATTGCCGTTCCGTGCTGGTCATCATGGAATACGGGAATATCCAGTTCTTTTTTAAGTCTTTCTTCGATTTCAAAACAACGGGGAGCAGCAATGTCTTCCAGATTTATGCCTCCAAAGGAAGGAGCCAGGTGTTTTATTGTTTTTATAATTTCTTCCGTGTCTTTGGTGTCCAGGCAGATGGGAATAGCATTTACTCCGCCAAATTCTTTAAATAATACTGCTTTTCCTTCCATGACAGGCATGGCTGCCTCCGGACCAATATCTCCCAGACCCAGTACGGCTGTACCGTCGGATATAACTGCAACCGTATTGCCTTTCATGGTATAGGTATATACATCTTCTTTATTTTGATGAATTTTTCTGCAGGGTTCTGCAACCCCAGGGGTATAGGCAATGGATAAATCTTCTTTGGATCTTACCTTTGCTTTTGCTGTGATTTCCAGTTTACCCTGCCACTCTTTATGCATCTTAAGGGCTTTTTCATTTATGTCCATGGTTTTCTCTCCTTTGTTTACTTTTGTAATGATTATTCTTTAGGTGCATTATAGCATAGAAATTTCAACTTAGTCGATGAATTTCACAATTCATTATAAGTTTTTTCTCCAATTTTTGGGTATAATAAAAAAGAATGTATTGTTGATTTATAAAATAACTTATGTTAAAGTTTTCATAGATAAAATGGTTATCGAAGTTTCTATTCGCAGTAAAAAGTAACTGTTTAATATATATCTTATCGATGGTTATGTCGTGAAAGGGGACAACAGGATGTGCGGTTTTTGTGGTTTTGTAGGTGAAACGAAAGACAGAGAACCCATTTTAAAAGAAATGATGGATTCGATTATTCACAGAGGTCCTGACAGTGACGGACAATACATAGATGAAAAGGCGGCTCTCGGTTTTAGACGTCTTAGTATTATTGACTTAGAAGAAGGCTCTCAGCCTCTCTATAACGAAGAGGGCAATCTGGTTTTGGTGTTTAACGGCGAAATCTATAACTATCAGTCCATCAGAAAAAATCTCGAAGAAAAAGGGCATATTTTTAAAACCCATACGGACTCTGAAGTTTTAGTCCATGCCTACGAAGAATATCAAACAGATATGTTAAATCATCTTCGAGGAATGTTTGCCTTTGTTATATGGGACAAAGAAAAGGAAGTCTTATTTGGCGCCAGGGACTTTTTCGGCATTAAGCCTTTTTATTATTATAATGAGAACGGTGTTTTTGTATTCGGCTCCGAAATAAAAAGTATCCTAAAACATGATTTAGTAAAAAAAGAACTGAATCTAAACGCTCTGGAAACTTATCTTACATTCCAGTACTCTGCCATGGAAGAAACCTTCTTTAAAAATATCTTCAGGCTTCCTCCCGCGCATTTCTTTATTTATGAAAATGGTAAAATGACAATTAAAAGATATTGGGAGCCGGTCTTTGATGCGGAGGATCAATCCCTAGAAGAATATGTGGAAGAAATCGATAAGCGGATGAAAGAGTCTATCCAAACTCATAAAATCAGTGACGTTGAAGTAGGCTCATTTCTGTCCAGCGGAGTGGATTCCAGCTATGTAGCAGCTTGCTTTAAGGGAGATAAAACTTTTACCGTAGGATTTGACTATGATAAGTATAATGAAATCGATTATGCCAAAGCCCTTTCTGAAAAGGTGGGCATCGCCAATTACCATAAGCTGATTACAACAAAGGAATACTGGGATGTGCTGCCTAAGGTTCAATATTATATGGACGAGCCTTTGGCAGACCCAGCTGCCGTTGCCCTTTATTTTGTAAGTCAGCTGGCAAGCGAACATGTTAAAGTTGTGCTCTCCGGTGAAGGAGCAGACGAGCTGTTTGGAGGCTATAATATCTACAAAGAACCCCTGGATTTAAGGGTATTAACCATGCTGCCAAAACCTATAAGAAAACTTTTAGGGAAATTGGCTTCCCTCATACCTTTTGATATTAAGGGTAAAAACTTCTTTATCCGCGGCAGTAAATCGGTTGAGGAAAGATTTATAGGCAATGCCTTTATGTTTACTGAAAAAGAAAGAAAGGAACTTTTAAAACATCCAACCAGCGCTCCTTCTCCCTTTAAGCTGGTTAAACCTTATTATGATAAGGTTAAACTAAAAGATGATGTAACCAAGATGCAGTATGTGGATATTCACATGTGGCTATGGGGCGATATCCTGCTTAAAGCGGATAAAATGAGTATGGCCCATTCTCTGGAACTTAGGGTACCTTTCCTTGATAAAGAGGTATTTAATCTTGCTTCAAAAATCCCTATGAAATACAGGGTGAATAAACATAATACGAAATATGCCCTAAGGCTTGCCGCAAGAAAAAATATGCCTGAGAATGTAGCCAATAAAAAGAAACTGGGCTTCCCTGTACCGATTCGAATTTGGCTTAGGGAAGAAAAATATTATGCCATCGTAAAAGATGCCTTTACATCGGATGCTGCTAAAACCTACTTTAATACCGATAAACTTCTGTCCATCCTTGATGAGCACTATAAGGGCATTAAGGATAATAGCAGAAAAATATGGACCGTATATATGTTTTTGATTTGGTACAAACAATATTTCGAAGCGTAAGCAAAAAAGAAGCATCCTGCTGACTTATGGATCTAAGCGGCAAGATGCTTTTTTATTGCATAGGAATTTCCTCTGAACTTCCTATGTAATAAAACACTAGAAGCAGGATGCACACTCGCGCGTATTGTATTTTGTCGGCTTTGCCGACCGCGCTCGGCGCGAGAGTTTCGCGAGCGAAACTCTTTCTTATATTATCTTTCCTCTTATAAAAAACAGTTTTTGCAAAGGCAAGAGAGACGCACCTAATATGGATGCATTGGCCTTTAGGGTAGATATCATTATTTTTATATCATTTGCACTGTAGAAGTTATTTTCAATAAATATTTTTTCCTTTAAAGGTTCAAGCATTTCTTCATACTGGCTGATTTCACCCCCAATCACGATGTAATGAGGGTCTAAAATAAGAATAATATTTTGAATCCCAACCGCCAAATAGTTTAAGTATTCCTGCCATACTGCTTTTGCGTTAGGATCATCCTTTTTAAGGGCTTCAAAAATTTCTTGTAAAGACGTATTGGTCTTGCCTGCTTTTTTATTAAACTGTTCTATTAAGGCTCTATCGGAAGCATATAATTCCCAACAGCCCTTTTTCCCGCAGTTGCACTGTTTCCCATCGGCAACTACTGTCATATGCCCAAATTCCCCAGCTCGCTTATTCTTGCCCTTATAGAGATAGTCCTGAATGACAATCCCTGTCCCGATGCCCTTTGTAATGGATACATAAACTAAATTTCTCATTTGTTTTGCAATACCTAAGCTTAATTCAGCCAGGGCAGCGGCATTGGCTTCGTTTTCAATATATACGGGAAGCTCCAGGATATCATCAAATGCTTTAAAGGATATATTTTTAATCTTTAGATTAGGCGCCATTTCAAGAAGCATTTCTTCCTCATTCACCGTACCGGGAAGAGAAAAACCAATACCCAGCACTTTGTCTGCAGAAATATTCTTTTGTTTAAGAATATCTTTAGTAATCCCTTCAATTTTCCTGATTACTTCGCTCATATTTGCAAAGCCTTCCATCTTGAAAGAGGTTTCGTATATAATCTCAGAATCCAAGTTGGTTAATGCAATACGAACAGAAGTTAAGGAAAAATCAACGCCAAAGGAATACCTGGAATTAGGAAGAAATCTTACAATAACGGGCTTTCTGCCCCCTGTGGATTCTGCTACACCGGCTTCTTCCAGGATACCTTCTTCAATTAAAGTATTGATATTGGTTGTCACTGTGGGTATACTGATTTCTAATTCCTTTGCGATCTCTTGTTTGGTGGATTCTCTTTTTTTACTTAATAACTGCAGTATTCTTTTACGGTTAGAATCTTTTATGGTTTCTTGATCTACCGAGTTTAGGCTTAACATCATATCACCGTCCTATTATTACGAACATCAACAAATTATGATTTATTTTTATAATAGTATCATAATATTTATTCCTTTTCAATATACTTTTTTAAATGGTTTTAAAAAGTCATCATAATAAAAGAAGAAAATTCTTCTTTTATTACGCTTGTTATTGTAAGGCTTTAAACAGCTTTTTAGCAAGGGAGTCCAATTCTTCTTCCGTAGGTTCTGTAGATTTCCATGTAATATTAACGCCATCCTCCGGATATCTTGGTATAAGATGAAGATGGAAGTGAAATATGGTCTGCCCTGCTATTTTACCATTGTTTTGTACAACATTGAGACCTTCCAATTGAAGCTCTTTTTTGAGTATCTTAGCTAACTGAACACCTAAGGAAAACAATCTGCCTCCTTTTTCCGGATCAATTTCAAAGATATTCTCTACGTGTTCTTTAGGAAGAATTAGAAGATGACCTTTACTTCCTGGAAACCTATCTAAAATCACTCTAAATTCACTGTTTTCAAAAATTGTCGCTGAAGGAATTTCTCCGCTAGCAATTTTACAAAATAAGCACTCCAACTCTACTCCTCCTTTTATCCTACATAGTATCACAATTTGTATTATAGCATATTATCCATTTTTTTGGATAGAGGGATGATAACTTATTTTTTTCTTAAAAGCAAGCCAATAGATCCCGCCTACGAATAAAGATCCCCCTATAATATTGCCTATAGTAACGGGAAGCAGATTGGTTAAGATAAAGCTTTTCCACCCAAGCCCAGCCAAAGCTTCTGAAGTAAACCCACCGGCTTGTACATATAAAGGATTCGCTTTAGCAAAAAGTCCTGCTGGAATGTAATACATATTTGCCACGCTATGTTCATATCCCGAAACGACAAAAGCAAATACCGGGAAAAATCCTGCCCATACTTTACCTGACATATCTTTAGCGCCATACATCATCCATACGGCAATACATACGATAACATTACACATGATCCCCAAGATCAGGGCCTTAGGAAAAGATAAGCCTGTTTTATAAATCGCAGTTTTTATATGCAAAGCCCCTAATTTCCCACTGTTTATATCAAATAAGCCGCTATTTGCTTCTAGCCATGCGAATCCAAGGGAGCCTATGAAATTTCCCGCATAGACTATAAAAAGATTTCTAATCATTTGGTATAATGATATCCTTTTTTCAAATAGGGCTAAAGAAAGCAAACAGTTTCCTGTAAATAACTCAGCTCCAGCGATAACCACCATTAAAAGCCCTACAGGGAATATTGCTCCTGCTACTAACTTTGAAATCCCTGGATTCGATATATCATGAATGGCAGTATTACTGGCTATAGCTCCCATAGCAATAAACGCTCCTGCCAAAATTGCGAGCATAAACTGCTGAAACACCGTTCGATTAGCCTTTTTTACTCCTGTTTCAATGGTGTAATCTACTATTTCTTCCGGCGTTAAGTAATTTCTATCCATAAAAAGCCTCCTCGATATTTATATACCGTTGAGATTATACCACCATTGAGAAATAATTTCAATTAATAATTAATAACACAAAAAAAGGACGATTATTCGCCCTATAATGCATTCATTTTATTGCAGTAATATATGTATTTTAATAAATCGTTTTGCTCGTCACCGATGATTTCGTACATCATCATTTTCCACTCTACCGGCATCACGGAAAAATAAATCTTTCTATAAATCTCAATACATTCAAAGCCTTGAAAAATTCTTTGCTCCAAGTTCTCTTTTAAGTCCTCTGAAAGGTTGGGTTCTTTTATATCGCAGGATAATTTCCTTCCGGTCATCCCTTGATAAATCTCTCCAAACATTTTTTCATGCTTTCTTTGATTCAATCCAATTTGCTGAATCCGTTTCCTGTCCAATTCATTGGCACAGCACTCCATAATCTTCTCATCATAACAAGCCATCTTTCTTTCTCTTCTTGCTGCTTCTTCTATAAGCTCCGCACCTTTATCTTCATGTTTTATATGGGCATTTGGCATGGGCATCGGCATAAATGGCGGAGGAAACGGCATAGAACTGCTCGGGTAGGGCGTTTGGAAAGAAGTTTCTCCCATCATCGGCTGCTCATAGTAATTGAAGGGCTGCTGAAAATACATATATTCTCCCCCTATCTTTTTTATCTTATTGGTTACTTCTTTTTATATATGTATTCTCAATTTTAAATTTCATTACTAAATTTTATTTTGACTTATTGGCATCATTTTTTAGCATAAAACGATTTCAAAATACAAATAATGAAAATAATGCTTAATATATGAAGAAAAAAGGATGTGACAGAATGAAAAAGCGCCTTTGTCTTTTTTTTCCTCTTCTTCTTTTAATCATAGGGTGTATTATTTCCGTTTCTTCTACTACGGCCAGCGCCAAGAAACACGTTTCTTTTAAATGGACATCTGTTAAGCAGGCAGAAGTAACTGCTTACTTGCTCAATGTACGAACAGGGCCTGACACCTCATACCCTGTCATCAATCATTTAAAGAAAGGACAGATTGTAAATATCATAGGTGCATTAGATGAATGGTATATCGTCCAACTGCCTAATGATTCCGTAGGGGTTATCACCAGTAAATTCACAAAACCATATACCTATCATACTGCTTCTAATACAGAAGTAACGGAATCCGGGGCTATTCCGACCTGGGCAAATAATACAAAAGAAAAGGAAGAAATTATGCTGGAATACATTAATAATGAAAGAAAAAAGGCTGGCTTAGCTCCCTATGTAATGGATGAAGAACTTTCAAATATTGCCTCCTTAAAGGCCAAAGATATGGCTGAAAACAATTATTTCGGGCATATCTCTCCGACCTACGGAAATCCTTTTGAGATGTTGAAAAGCTTCGGTATCTCTTATCGTATTGCCGGAGAAAATATTGCCGGTAATATCTCCGTTAAAAATGCCCATGATGCTTTTATGAAAAGCCCCGGGCATAAAGCCAATATTCTAAGCAAAAACTATGATCAAATAGGCATTGGAATTGCCCCCAGCGAAAAATACGGATATATCTATGTGCAAATATTTAAAAAATAGTGAGGTACACGTACCTCACTATTTACATCTTTTTAAATAATTGATCTAATTTGCTTAATATCATAAAATTGCCTCGTACTTTAAGCTGTCCTGTCATAAAGCCTTTCTGTGCAGAAAGTTTTCCCTTTAAAATATCCATCCATACATCGTCATTCATGATCAAGACAATATCGGCTTGCTCGCTGACCCCTTCGTAATAATTGCACTCTCCATTTTCAATGGTGATATACGCTTCAAAGGACTCTTTTCCAGTCACATGAAACTGGAAGGTGCCTTTAAAATTCGATGCCAAATGGGGCTGAAAATAGTGAGGCAAATTTTGGGTCATCTGTTTGCAGGTTTTGCTGCTTTGAACCACAGGCTGCATGGAAGGCTTTCCATAGACGCCGTAAGGATTGATGCTTGTTTCTGGCTGCTTCCCTGAAAGCTGCTGCTTAAAAAACTCTGTCAGTTCTTGTATATCTTTTTCCTGTTGCTCTGAAAAAGCTTCAAATCTGACTGGCTTAACTTCTACCGGCTCTATGAGCGGGGTTGTTGGTGTCGTTTTAACTGCAGACTCATGGGCTACAGATGCTGTCACTACAGGTGGAGTCCATGAGGCTATCTTTTTTTCAGGAGCCTTAAGGGGTTCTTCTTTAATCCCTTGTACTTCTTTAATCACCTGTATTGGCTCTGACTTTGCTTCTAAACTTCTATCGCTGGTAGGAAGCTTTTGTCTTGCTTGTCTCACTACACGATAAAAATCTTCTATCCTTTTTTCTATGGGCTCTTTAATCTCTTCAATTTCTTTAGGATTTGAAGCAAAGAGCGCCATGCGTCCCCCTTCTATTCCTCCCAGGAATTCCCAGGTCCTTAGAGCATATTCTACAGTTTCCCTTTCTCCCGTTGTATTGGTTAAGCCAATGCAAAAACCGTATTTGTCTTTTAATATAGCCTTAAAGGCAGGGTTGGCTAAATGCTCGAAAAACACTTTAAATACTCCGGAAGGTGCCATCAATATTACTTTTAACCCGAACACCACTGCATCTGCTTCCTTAATTTTGTTCACAATCTGCTGTACATCTTTATGAATATCTCCGTAATAATAGGGTATATTATATGCATCCAGTAAAATCTCTTCAACTTCTACTTGAAGTTCTTTTAAGGTGTTTGAGACAATTTTTATAATATGATGAAGTGTATTTTGCTTTTCCCCTTCGTAAATAACAAGGACTTTCATTATTTCACCCCTCTTAAACGATTAAAATTCCGGTAATTCTTCAGCGTTCATCCACTGAGAAAAGAAGTCTCTTAAGGGAGAACCGTATATTTCTTCCGCAGTAGCAATAAATCCCTCTGTATCTACAATTCTAAAAGCATATTTTTCATAATAAGTTTTTAAGAACTTATCAAAATCTTCTTTACCCATTTTTTGTTTTAAAGCATGAATCATTAATTGTCCTCTGAGATAGTGGATATTATAATAAGTTTCCCAACTGGAAAAAGTGCTTAAATCGTTATATAAGCTGACTACTCGCATAGGCTCCATAGCTTTAATGAGACTATCCCTTTGTTTGTCCATCATGCTGTCTATGTCTTCTTCCTGTAAGAATAAATTTTTCTGAAGGTACATAACCATTGCTTCATCAAGCCAAGGTTCTTTTATTTGGTTGCTTCCTATGATGTTGTAAAACCATTGATGACCTATTTCATGGGCAATATCTAGCACCACCGAAGCATCTTGCAGCTTTTTAGAATCCATTAAAATTAAAGTAGAATATCCTACGCAGCTGGGCGCATGCAATTCTCCCTCTACAATATCCAATTCTGCGTAGGGGTAGGAACCCAGACTTTTACTATAATATTCTAAAGTCCTTTCTGCTATATTTAATAGCTTTTCACTATTAGAAAATTTATGGGTGTAATAAAAATTAATATCCAGTCCCTCTTTCGTTTCCAAAGATACTTTTTCAAATTGATTGCTTATAACAAGAGCAAAATCCCGTACCATTTGGGCATTAATCGTAGTGATTTTATCTCCTTCTTTTTCTATTTCTTCTTCATTGCCGGTTGCAACGACAATATAATCCTTAGGCGTCGTCACTTTTACAATATAATTAGAAACATCGGCAAAGAAAGGATCTCCTACTGGATAGTAGGGATATTTATTCCAACAATTTTGATTGTATACCGCTAAAACAGGAAGAAAATTTCCCATCCAAAGGGCATGGTCATTTCCTCCTATTCGATGGGCAATAACAGGCACTTTTCCATCGAACTGAATGGTAATCTCAATGGATTCCTTAACTTCTACCGTATTTTTTAATGAAATCTCTAAAAGGGTATCGCTTTGATTAAAGGATACCTCTTCGTTATTCACCAATACTGAGTGAATATCAATAAATCCCTCATTGAACCCTTTAGGAGCGACTTTGTCTTCTAAACTTGACAAATAAGGCTTTATGGTACTATTTTCTTTAAAGGCGTTTAAGTATAAGTTAAGATAGATCAAGTTTAAAGGATTTCCTGTCTGATTGGTATATTTTATCTTCTGGATTCCAGTAAAAGTTTTTTCTTTGGGATTGACTTTAAGATCTACATTATATTGATTATAAACCGTTGGATTTTTATTGGACTTTAACTGATCGGATATTTTGGAGCTGTTTTCGCTATATGATTCTTCATCTAAAATGACTATAACAGGCTCTTCGTCTTTATGGACTTTTGAGCTTAGATTCTGAAAGCAGCCAGTTTGAACAAACACACAAAAGGCCAATACAGCGATGATTTTTAGTTTGTTTTTAGCTGACATACATTATCTCCCCTCAAAACAGCTATCGTTTGTTCTAAGCCTATTATCTTATATTTTCGGGGAAATGTAAAGTAAGATAAAAATCGAGGGGATTTCTTAACTAAGATATTCTAACGCTTCTTTTAAATAACAGGTTTTTATGTCTTCGATTTCCCAGTAAGTAAAAAATAACTTTCTCGTCATTCGTAAATGAAGGATGTCTCCTTTCCTAAGATAAGGAATTAAATTATCGTCTAAAAGGACTTTGGCGTATCTTCCCGATGGCTTTTTCTTTATGGTAATGGAACAATCAGGAGCAATGTCTAATACTTCAAAATATCCCTGCTCAAATACACCACTTTTGTCTTTTGTGTGTTTCTTGATTTTATTTTCTTTATAGCATCTTAAGTCGATGACTAAAGGGTCCGTACTGATTACCGGATTCCCTACAAATCTTGAGAACGCCCTGGATAAATGAATGATTCGCACAAAATCCTCTACAAACTTATCAAGGGGTTTAAAAAGACTTACTTCTTTTTTATGTTTGGTTTTTAAATATGTAAAATATCTTTGAATAGCCGGAAAAAGATAATATATTTTATCATCGGATAGTTTCTTATTTTTCTTTGGGAGCCAATACAAAAAAAATTCATCCAGAAATCTTTGGTCCAAATCTTCAAGCTCTAAATTCGGCTCCTTCTGCCTAAAATATTCGTATAGCAATGAAATACATTTGATATCTTGAGGTTTTTGAATTAAAGAAGTGTTTACGTAAGCAATAAAGTCCTCTATTGTTTGTAAAACAGTCATGTATATTTCACCATCCTAATTCTTTCTACCTCTTTATTCTTTACCTTAGGTGGCAAATTATACATGCAATTAGTTATCCACAAAAAAATACCGGATCATATATCCGGTGAACATCAATAAGAAACGGGGATTTCTTATCCAAATAAGGTGAAATGATATGTAGATAATATTTGTTTATTCACATGTTATACACATGTTATTCACATATTATCCACATACTTATCCACAAAATTATCCACAAAATTATGATAGCATTTCTTTTAATTTTCGTCAACTCATTTTTGGTTTTAAAGAAAATAAAATATAATAAAAGATTATTTTTAAATAATTATTATTTTTGAATTTATAATATTATA
>JGI24712J26585_10004230_pt1 | contig 11020 bp, 9 predicted proteins | sample BioPla3DNA2_FD_26585 | JGI IMG/M metagenome (IMG submission 26585)
TAAAGATAATAGAGAAATCTTATGCCCAGATAGCTGAAGATTGTTTTGTACAGAATGATTTAAAAAGAAAATTTATACTTAAAATCAGAACTCCAATGGGTTTTAAAAAGGATGGTGGGTATGTAATATTTCCAGCTGTCGATTTGATTATAAAAAGTCTCTATTCAAAATGGGGGGCTTTTTCAAAAGGGCTTTGCCTTGATGATGAAAAGGTTTGTGAACAACTTTTCACAAATACATATATTTCTGGTTATAAATTAAAAAGTACAAAATTTAAACTTGAAGGTACATCAGTAAGTTCATTTATAGGTTCGTTAGAAATTGGACAGACAGGACCTGATGCCTTGGTGAGGCTTGGCAGAATGCTGTTTGAATACTCGGTATTTTGTGGTATAGGAATGAAAGCTACTTTAGGGATGGGGGGAGTAGAGATTGAAGGGTAAAAAATCTGTTCTATTTAGTCCTATAGGTACAACTGACCCTATAAGATCACAATCGGATGGAGCAATGCTTCATATTGTTAGACATTTAAGACCGGAAGCGGTATGGCTATTTTTGACAAAAGAAATGGTAGAACATCATGATAAAGATGATAGGTACAGAAAATCAATTTTAAGGGTAATGCCTGAATGTGAGATTGAAATTATTAAAACTGAAATTGATAATCCGCAGGATTTTGATGCGTGCTATTTGAAATTCCGAGAAGCAATTAAAGCGATGAGAGAAAAGTATAAAGATTATGAGTTGCTTGTCAACATAAGTTCAGGCACACCTCAAATGAAGAACCTTTTATCCTATGAGGCAGTTGGTGGAATCTTTGGTGTTGTTGCTATTCAGGTTAATTCACCTAACAAGGGGGCTAACGACAATGAAGAACATTTGACCTCTGATTTTGACATTGATCTTGCCTTTGAGACAAATCAAGATCATATCAATCCAACCTCCGAATCAAGATTGGTAAGACCTGACTTTAAGGCAATTACTGCTTATAATATAGCTTTTAAAATTGAGTCGATGATAAATAGTTATAATTATTCAGGTGCATTAAATCTGTTGAAAGGCAATACTGATCTTTTTGATGAAAAGCTTGAAATTATATTAAAACATGGTGATTTAAGAACAAAGCTTCAATATGATGAGAGTTTAACTATAATTAATAATGAATTGATGAAAAACTATAAAGATAGAATATGGTTTATACATGATAGAAATGCCATAAAGTTTTATGAGTTTTTTATGACTATGAAGCTTCGTCAAAGGAGAGGTGAATTGTCAGAGATGATTTTGAAATTAACGCCTTTTTCTTTTGAACTGGCTATGTATTATCTTAGGGATGTTCAGAAGTTTGATTTGCAGAAAGTGGCTAGGGAATATAAAGTTAATCAATTCAGATTACAAAGGGATTTAATTTCAAAATATGACAGCAAGCTGTTAGATTTCTTGGATGGAAAATATAATAATGGTTTTAGAGACGGTGACGTAAGCCTTGATAATATTGTGTATATGCTAATATATTTAAAATCTGATTCTGATATATATAACAAGTTCGTTGTTTTAAGGGAGGTTGAAAGTGAAGTAAGAAATAAGGTTGCACATCAGATGATTTCAGTCTCCGAAGAAAGTATAATGCGATTGATGGAAAAAAGAGAAAAGGAAGTGTTTATTACTCTTCCTAAAAACTCAAGTAGGATAATTGATTTATGTGAAAGTATTCTGAAGCTTATATTTAGAAACAAAATTCAAGGTGATGATTTTGTATATGATAGAATTAATGAAATTGTAAAGGAACTTATTTTATAAATATTGTCAGGGAGATGTTTTTTGTGGAGTGGTGGCAAAGCTCACTTGAGGACAATGAATGTGAAGAAATATCAAACAAAAAATTGATACTTATAATTTATGATATAGTTAATGACAAGAGACGAAGAAAAATGGTAAAATGTCTTGAGTCATATGGAATTAGGGTACAAAAATCAGCTTTCGAGTGCTATGTAAATGATACTATGTATAAGAATTTACTTAAGAAACTGGAACAAATAATTGATGAAAAAGAAGACTTATTAAGGGTATACAGATTAACTAACCGATGTAATATTGAGTGTTGGGGAAGTATTAAGTTATTTGAAAATAGTAGTTACTGGGTGCTGTGAACCTTGAAAACATATTGAGTTGTGCCGCTGCTTGATAACAGCGGGTTTGAAGTGACTTTTGTAATGTTGGTGTATATTGTTTATGCCAAATGTGTCATTTGTGCCGCAAAAAGCTTTGAAAGCACCTGTAATAGTGGGCTGAAAAAGGTGCGGTTTAAAAGATTTATCCCCGTAAGGGGACGGAAACAATCTTTTCCGTCTACTTTATGTCTTATATCCTTTAGTGTTTAAAAGATTTATCCCCGTAAGGGGACGGAAACGACAATCATTATAAATTTCTGGAGTATTTGCTTTTAGTTTAAAAGATTTATCCCCGTAAGGGGACGGAAACCTTCTCATAACGTGTATTATAGGCGATGCGGTATTACTGTTTAAAAGATTTATCCCCGTAAGGGGACGGAAACTTTATTCAGTGGATATACCAAGTGATAAAGATTTGTTTAAAAGATTTATCCCCGTAAGGGGACGGAAACTAATATTCGAAACTGCTTTCTACAACTATGCTACGTTTAAAAGATTTATCCCCGTAAGGGGACGGAAACAGCCTCTTTAAGTTCGTTTTCGTTTATGTATGAGCGTTTAAAAGATTTATCCCCGTAAGGGGACGGAAACGGGAATAATTCCTGTCGGCATAGGCAAAATAGCATACCGTTTAAAAGATTTATCCCCGTAAGGGGACGGAAACTCTACACCAGCAACTTTCAATGTCTCAATCAAATAAGTTTAAAAGATTTATCCCCGTAAGGGGACGGAAACTTTATGTGTGCCTAATGACACTTACATTCTTCACTAGTTTAAAAGATTTATCCCCGTAAGGGGACGGAAACCTTTTACTTATACCGTAAGCCGCATTTAATACCGTGAGTTTAAAAGATTTATCCCCGTAAGGGGACGGAAACCGATATCTCCGTCTTCTATTTCAAGGATATGATTATTGTTTAAAAGATTTATCCCCGTAAGGGGACGGAAACGCGTATTATGCGTATATTGTGTTTAATACCATTACGTTTAAAAGATTTATCCCCGTAAGGGGACGGAAACATATCACCAACAAGCTCTGCAAATCCTTGAATCCTACCGTTTAAAAGATTTATCCCCGTAAGGGGACGGAAACACTTAAAAAAGAGTCAAAGTAAAGCCTTTTATTTACGTTTAAAAGATTTATCCCCGTAAGGGGACGGAAACTTTGCTGTCGTTGCTACTTCTTGTCCGTTAATAAGTTTAAAAGATTTATCCCCGTAAGGGGACGGAAACAATCAAGACCAAGCTTCCCAAGAATTTTCAGATTTTCGTTTAAAAGATTTATCCCCGTAAGGGGACGGAAACCGTAATAATCTTTTATTACTTAAACCATTAATGACTAGTTTAAAAGATTTATCCCCGTAAGGGGACGGAAACGGTATGGAACTAGATATGGTGAAGGACATCACCATCGTTTAAAAGATTTATCCCCGTAAGGGGACGGAAACTTTTTATCCTGTACCGAAGTTGTGAATGAGCTTTTATGTTTAAAAGATTTATCCCCGTAAGGGGACGGAAACAGGTGTCAAGTAATTTACTTTACACTTCGTTTATAAGTTTAAAAGATTTATCCCCGTAAGGGGACGGAAACACTTTAGTGAAAGCCTTATATGCTTCATTCCAAAGATTGTTTAAAAGATTTATCCCCGTAAGGGGACGGAAACAAATAGTTTTTGAAACTGTTCTAGGGAATTGTTTTGTATCGTTTAAAAGATTTATCCCCGTAAGGGGACGGAAACTGGTCTTAAGCACACAAAATTATTACGCATTATGTAGTTTAAAAGATTTATCCCCGTAAGGGGACGGAAACTCTTTAATCTCTGATTCATGTATGTATGAGCAATTAAGTTTAAAAGATTTATCCCCGTAAGGGGACGGAAACAATTTTTTTCACATTTACTACAATCGCATAGCATATGTTTAAAAGATTTATCCCCGTAAGGGGACGGAAACTGCTTCGTAGAGCTGCGGCAATCGTCATTATATTTTCTGTTTAAAAGATTTATCCCCGTAAGGGGACGGAAACTATCTCCTATATCAGTAATTAATAACATATTACATACAGTTTAAAAGATTTATCCCCGTAAGGGGACGGAAACTATTTTTCTAATGTTAAATCAAAAGCTTTTCTGTATTCAGTTTAAAAGATTTATCCCCGTAAGGGGACGGAAACTTTTTTTACTCATATACAACACTCCTATACTGATATTGTTTAAAAGACTTATCCCCGTAAGGGGACGGAAACGATACTTAGTTCAATCAAATAATCATCGTCAAGCCTTAAGTTTAAAAGACTTATCCCCGTAAGGGGACGGAAACTATCATACAATAAGGACATCTACGTATTTTCCCTCTCGTTTAAAAGACTTATCCCCGTAAGGGGACGGAATCTATGTTTTATGTTGGCGATTTAGTTACCAGCCACCGTGGTTTAAAAGACTGTAAAAGGAGTTTTGACAAATGGGAATATTATATTTAACTACCGAAGGCTCAAAAGTACGAAAAGATGGAGGAAGAATAGCTGTTTGTGTTGGGAATGAAAGAATAAATGAAATTCCTATAGAACAGGTAGATGCTGTTGTTGTATTTACGGGTGCACACTTGACAGAAGAACTCATGGTTGAGTTCTTAAAAAGAGGGACAGCGGTTACTTTTTTATCTTCTCGAGGTCAATACTATGGGCGACTTGAACCTGTACAAAGTGTAGATGTTTTAAGGCAAATGAGACAAGCGGCTCTTACAGAAGATGATGAGTTTTGCCTTGGAATTTCAAAAGAATTTATTACTTCAAAGATTCAAAATCAAATAACAGTACTAAGATGGTTTTATAAAAACAGACCGGACTTAAGCAATAGTAATTTAGAGTCATTGAAAGTTCTCTGCAACAAAATTAAAGACGCTAGTAGTATTAATGAAGTAGTGGGGTATGAGGGGAGCGCAGCGAAAACTTATTTTTCATGTATATCTACACTTTGTAATCCAGAATTCAAATTTACAGCGAGAACAAGACAACCTCCAAAAGATGCTTTTAATTCAATGTTAAGCTATGGTTATACACTGCTTATGTATGAAATATATACAATTTTAGGTAAACATGGACTATACCCTTATTTCGGATTTATGCATAGACCGAAAAGAGGACATCCGGCATTAGCATCAGATTTAATGGAAGAATGGCGCCCGGTTATTGTAGATGCGTTTGTGTTACACCTTGCGAACAAAGGAAGTTATAAGAGTATAGATTTTGAGACAGACTCAGCAAGTGGTGGAATTTTTTTATGTAAAGAGCAATCAAGAGATTTTTTGAAAAGATATGAAAAAAGAGTAATTACACAAATAAAAAGTGATGCGGGTTCAGAACAAGGTTTTAATTATAGGTTACAAATTGATAAACAAGTTACTATGCTTGCCAAAGCAATTGATACAGGAGATTATAAAATATACAGAGCATATAGGATTAGGTGAATTAAATTGACTTTGCACTGATGAGACAGGTGATTCTAGGGACTAGGCGGGGGGTTGATTAATATTGAAATTTTTGTGTTTGTGTAATTTGGTTTTTAGAAAAACACTTGGAATTTCAAAAGTTATAACTGTTGGTTATAAGTCTTTTTAAAGCATGAGACTGTAGATAGTCACTGGATTTTATGAAGATATAATCTACAGTCTCGTCTAATATATTTAACAATTACCTTATACTTTTTTCTTCAGGTACAAAAGACTCATTTGCTTTACAAACCTTTTCCTTTGCAGCAAGCATCCTATCTTTTACCGATGTTTCCATTACAGATCTAGCATTTAGTATTGAAGATTCCAATTTGCCATTCTCTGCAAAAGAATAAAATTTGTTATCTGCGATAATAATATGATCTACAAGTTTTATACCTACAGAAGCAAAAGCATGATTTATAGCTCTTGTAGCATCTATATCTGCTCTGCTTGGATTCATTGCGCCTCCAGGATGGTTGTGTGAAATAATTACTGCATTTGCATCATACATTAATCCTTCTTTAACAAGCTCTCTTGCATATATTGGGGATTCATTGATTGTACCAGAACTCATTACTTTTGTAGCTATAATTTTGTTTTGGCTGTCTAAAAAGGCACATAGGAAATGTTCCTTGTCTTTTAAGTCTGCAAAATACGTTTTGAAATATTCACCTGCTTTAGTGGAACTGTTTAATTCATAATGCTTATTTTCTTCCTGAAGTTTAATTCTATTATAAAGGTTGCGCAGCTCCCGAAGTTCTTCAATCTTTTTAGTTTGAGAGTGATTTGTGGTGATTGAAGTGGGGTGAGCAAAAATATTATCAATTGAATTAGTTTTCATATAAGTGTCTATTTTTGCTTTGCTAATACCTGTGTATTTTGATAGTAAATCTGAAAATCTTAAATTATCAACTTTTAGCTGTTCCATGTCATTACCCCGTTATAAGTTTTCCTATTTGTTTTAATTTTTGTTCCTGATCCTTTGTGGTGCATATTAAAGATGGATTTTTTAAAACTTCTTCTATTCCGTACTTGCAAATAATGAATTCAATCCTATCTTCTGGGATTCCGGTATGTTCGGATATAAGCTTAGCAAATTGCTGTATATCTTGATTTTCTTCTCCATCAAGCTTTAGTGATGGTTCACCAAATACTTCAGGTTGTTGTTCATAATAAACTGGTTTATTTTTTTTCATTTAAGAGCTCCTCTCAAGAATTATTTTTGTTTTGTTTTATCATAATTTTTAGCATTCATTTGTACATTGTTTGCCTTTGGGAAGTAGGGGAGCCCTCCGCGATGACTCCCCCGCGACTAAAGTCGCTCCCCCTCTTCCGCGAGAAACAATATAAATCGACAGGAAAAGGCGCCTATCAATTTATATTGTTTTAAAGTGTTCTGCATACTCATATTTCAACGTTTTCTATACTCAATGTGTTTGTGAAATCTAGTTGTTTAAACTCGTCTGGTGATAATTTATTTAGCTTTGAGAGTACGTTTAAAGCTAAGTCAATCATATTACTGTCATCAATAACGGGAAGGGATTTCCGGATTTCTTTTTTTGTAACTTCAATATCTGATGACTTATAAATATCTAAAAATATTAATTCTTCAACTGTAAAGGGCATGTTAACGACTCCTTTCTGCGAAAACTTCTTTAATGTTATTTGTAAATTGGTCTTTTACCTTTTCCTTTGCATCCATTATTCTATCCTTAATGGAAATGGCTTTATCTATTTTTTCAGGAGTAGCTATTACATTATTATATGACTTTTCCTGATTGGTACAAGTCTTTTCTCTGTCTAGGTCAATTTCATTATCATGAATGATAGTATCTAACGTATTCTGCTTTGACACCTGCAATTCCTTGTAGGCTGCTTCAATATCTGTGATAAGCTTGTTGGCGGTTTTCTGTATAGTATCTAGAGAACTTTTAAGTTCCTTTAATTCTTTATCGCTACTCCAACCAGCTATGTACCCAAAGCTATAATCTGAAGTTTCAATTCCAAAGTAATTTGATACTACAAATGCAACACTTTCGGCTTCAACTTCCCTTGTATGACTGTCCTTATCCATTTCTTCATAATTGGCATGGAGAATTGAATGAGCTATTTCATGAGTGCAAGTTTTAATGGTTTGTGCTTCACTCATACCAGTTCTTATAGCTATTTCTTTATTAACAATATCACAATAGCCATTTGCACCGGATGTAATGACTTTTTCATTAATAGGGAAGGGAGCTACCTTCTTTAAACTATTGTAGAAGTTTTCAAAGTTTTCAACGTCAGCCTTAAGTTCATTTGCTAAAGTAGGTAAAGGTTCTCCGCTAGTTTGTAATACATCAAAAACATTAACAACCTTAAAGCATGGCTTTATAACTTCAACTGTTTCAGTAATAGGGTTGCCACTTTTATCAGTCATTGGTTTATGAGTTTCAGGGTCGATTTTTTGTTTTTCGAGCTTTATTTTGTATGGTGTAGGGGCAAGAATTTTAATTCCTTTTTCACCTTTATTTACAGTTCTTTTAAAAATATTCTTCCAAGTGTTAAAGCCCGCAACATTTGTTGCAGTTGGGTTTTGAATGGCTATTAGCAATGAGTTGTTAATGCTATAGTTATGAAATTTACTCATTGTTTTAAGATAATTGATATATTTTTCAGATGAATAAAGGTCTTGTATACCGCTTTCGAGTTTTGAAATAAGTTCTTTTGTTTTGTCCTCTTTGATATTGGTTTTGTTATCATTCAATTACATCACCTTCTCGATTAATATAGTTTGCAAAAGGGGAAGATTACTTTGCTATATCGCTTCAGGGCTTGTGAAAGTAATCTTCCACCTATTACTTAGTTTTCTTTGATGAATATGAGATCATAAATAACACCGTTTATGCCTATGCTGCTTTTATTGTTTCCGTTTGAATCGTTGAAAACTAATTGTGTTTGCTCGTTAGAGTCCATTACTTCATAGATTTCTGTCCTTGATTGGTCAGTATCACTTCTAAAAAGTATTTTGTTTTCCGACAGAACATAGGTGCCTTTTTCACCAAAGGCTTCAGTGTGGGATTTCGTACCGCTGTCTGCGGTTTCATAAGTGTCGGATTCAGTTTTATAGGTACCGTCTTCGTAAAATGTGATTACCCATGTGTTGTAGTGGGGAAGGGAAGGAACTTCCTGATGTCTCCAAGTCCCTATAAGTTGATTGTTAGTCTGATTTTTTTCTGGGCTTTTTCCGTTTCCTTTACTGCATCCAACTATGATAATTAAAATTGCTGCTAAAAATATGATTGCTGCTGTTAGTTTTTTCATTTAGAAACCTCCATTCATAAGAAATATTATCTTTCTTTGCAAGAATTCTTTTCCTGTGATTTGCATTGGGACTTGCCTTTTGACTCGATCTTTGAAGATTCAAAGCGGTCTTTAATGCTAGGTTTTATGGAGTTTGCATTGAGTTGTTTTTTATGGCGTTCTTCTATTTCACTATCGAAGAGCATATTTTTTTCACCAACTATTCCTATCATCAACTCAAGTGTAAACTCATCTAAATCATCAGGATACCTGGTTTTATCCTCGTCATAATATCCACTCATCAAATCAACCCTCTTTCTTTTTATTAATAAACTCCATTTTGTAATTGATGTAAGTTCCGGTATCCTCTAATGAAACATAAGCATCATAGGTTTTTCCTGTTTTTTCGGATAATAAGCCTGTTATTTTGGCACGGCCTTTATTTAGAATTTCTTTTGCTGCTGTTTTGGTAAGTGATTTTTTCTTTGATTTAAAGAACTTATCTTCTTTCCATAGACAGAAATTACATTCCCGGCCAGATTCACAGTAATAATTTGATTTGCCTTCATACACTTTTTTTCCGCAGCGAGGACATTTGCCTATAACCTCCTTTTCTTCCTTGAATTTTTCGCTGTCACCTTCCTTTCCCTTGTATTCATCAGTAAGGCTTCTTACAAAATTAACAATACCGGCATAAAAATCTGAGTGACTCAAGGAGCCTTTATTTATGTGTTCAAGCTTTTGTTCCCATTCAGCTGTGAGATAGGGACTTTTGATTTTATCTGGAACTACATCAATAAGAGAAAATGCTGCCTGTGTGGGCAGCAAATTCTTTTTCTTTCTTTCAATAAAGCCTGTTTTAATTATTCTTTCTATTATTCCCGCTCTTGTTGCCGGAGTTCCTAATCCTATACCGGACACTTCTTTTTTGAGTTCTTCATTATCAATAGATCTCAAGGCATTTTCCATAGCAGATAGAAGGGTATCTTCCGTATATGGTTTTGGGGGAGAAGTTAGTTTCTTTTTTGATGTTACTGATATTGTGTTAATGAGATCTCCCTGGGTCAATTGAGGAATAATAGTGTCTTTTTGTTCAGATTCGGTATTTGTTTCAGTGTCCTTGATCTTCAGTAGTTCTATCAAGTGGTTTTGAATCTCTTTATACCCTTCGTTGGTTATTTGTTTGCCGGAGGCTGTAAACTCGAAGTCTTCAATTGTCACTGTTAAGTCTGTTTTTATGTATTCATGAGGGATATATGAACTGGTCAATAGTTTATATATGACAAGCAGCAGAATACTTTTTTCATTGTGACTAAGTTCAGTTATTTGGTCTATGGCACCGGTTGGTATAATTGCATGGTGATCGGTAACCTTTTTATTATTAACCAACGTATTGATATCTGTGCTTTTTACATCATACCTATGGGGTGTTTTAGGGTTTATATAGTCTAAGGTTACAATTTTGTTTATTACTGCTTCTGCGCTATCTGTCATATCCGAGGTCAGATAACGGCTGTCAGTTCTAGGATATGTAATCAGTTTCTTTTCGTATAGGCTTTGTGCGGCATCTAAGGTTTGTTGAGCTGATAAGCCTAATAATTTGTTTGACTCTCTTTGTAAAGTGGTGAGGTCGTATAATGCTGAAGGTCTATCTCTACATTGCTTTTGGTTTATATTTGACACAACGGCACTTTTGCCGTTGCATCTATCAATAATTTCTTTTGCTTCTGATTCATGATCCACACGCCGTGTTGCAATAAAAGTGCCAAAGTCTGCGGATAAAACATAATAGGGCTGAGGTTTGAAACTATCAATCTCTTTTTGTCTCTCTACTATAAGGTTTATGGTTGGCGTTTGTACACGGCCTATATTAAGGGTTTTACTGTAAAGACAGCTGAATAGTCTTGATATGTTTATACCTACAAGCCAATCGGCCTGAAGCCTTGATAGGGCAGAGTAGTATAGATTATCATATTCATGGCCGTTTTTCATTTTTGCGAAACCTTCTTTAATGGCTGATTCCTCCATGGAACTTATCCAAAGTCTTTTAAAGGGCTTTTTACAGCCTGTTTGGTTAT
>JGI24712J26585_10004233_pt1 | contig 11016 bp, 10 predicted proteins | sample BioPla3DNA2_FD_26585 | JGI IMG/M metagenome (IMG submission 26585)
AAGCCGAGAAGAGGCGCCGACTCCTTCGATAGCCTCATAAACTCGCCAGCCGTCGAAATCGGCGGGGACGGAGAAAGGTTTTATGTAAATCTTCTCTCGACCGACGGTTTTTAACGATGATTGCGGGGAAAGCAGAAAATTTGCAATTTCCGGCGACAGGAAAATCGCCGCGCCCTCGTCAGATACGCATATATCACCCACCCGGCTGCGGTCGATACCCGCGCCGATAAGCGCGCCGAGATAGTCGCGATGGTTTATCCCTCGTCCCGCCTCTCCGGGATGTTCGGTCATATATGCGTCCCGCTCCAAAAACAGCGGGATAATGTTTTTTTCGTATTCCGTTTTGAAATAATCGTCAAGAGCCGCGTCCGAAAAACCTTCCGCCCAATCGGGAAGCACAAAGAGCATATTTCGCTCCGATGTTTCATATCCGCCGAACAAACGGAACTTGAGTCCCGATTCAGCTGCAATCCCGGATGCAACAACGCCTTGCTGCGGGGTCATAAAATCCGAGGAAGCCGGTTCTCCTCCGACCGCTTTGCGCAGAAGGTCGGCAATGCGCGATTCAAAATATTCCATCGAAGATCAGACGTTTGCAAAAGACATAAGCAGCTGAACCAGCCCGAGGAGCATAAAGGAAAGCATAAATGAGATGTCCATCGGCAGATTCCTGAGCGCCTCGATTTTATCTACCAGCATACGAACGGGGATGACGAACGGTTCGGTTACGGCATAGAGAAAAGCCGTCAGCTTTGAATCCTCGTCGGTTGTGAGCCAGGAAGAAAGCGCCCGGGCAAACATCATGATAAGGATAACCCTGACAAGATAATATACGGTTTTTTTGATTATGTATATTATGCCATCCATGTATAGGTTATCTCCGGTTGTTTTTTGTTCTGTCAGGCAAACCGCGGCGTATCCAAAACGGCGTTCACTTCCGGCGGTTAGTGCCGCCGGAAGCTAAATAAGGTTCAGATATTTGAAGCCGAATAATCGGACAGCGCCGGGGGGAGCGCCGTGGTAAAACAGGGTCACATTGTGCTCTGGTTATAAGGATCCGGGTTCACCTGTGGCTGAGACGCGGTAGTGTCGTTTGTGACATTGACGTTATTCGGGGTTATAACAAAAGTATTGTTGGAAACCTTGCGAAGATTACCGCCTATCGAATAAGCGATTCCGGAAAGGAAGTCGATCATTCTGCGGGCGTTTTCCTTGTTGGTTCCTTCAAGGTTAAGAACTACGGTACGGTTTGAAAGAAGGTGATCGGCTATCTGCTGAACCTCTTCGTAACGCACCGGACGAACTACCTTTATCTCGGTATTCGGAGAAAGAGTAACACCGCCGTCATGCGGCTCCTGGTATTGTTGATTGTATCCCTGATTATACACGTTTTGTCCCTGCCCCCACCCCTGGTTCTGGCTGTTGACCATATTCAGATTGTCATCATACTGATTATCGTCGTAGCCATCGTCGATGTTCTGATCGTCGATATAATCGTCGTCGTCCCCTTGCGGATTTAAAAGCCTTGAAAATGCTTCTTTGATTGCCATATTAGTTCCCTCCGGTTTTATCCAATATATATCAGCAATTTTTTACTGCTGTATTGTTGTTATTCAGCGGCTTTTGCGTTTCTGCGAGACGGCCGTTTGCCGAATATCACAGAGCCTAAACGCACTTCGGTGCTGCCGCAAATCACCGCTTGCCGGTAACTTGAACTCATGCCCATGCTTAACACCGGCTTTTCTATATCACCGAGCCACCTTGATACCGTTTCTTTAAAGATATCATAAGTTCTTTCGAAATAATCGTTATAATCATCCGGGCAGGCAAGTAAGGGCGCCATAGTCATTACCCCCCGGGGAATAAGGTGAGGCAGTTTTACAAGCTCCTCCCAGAACTCTTCCCATTCATGGGGTAAAAGCCCGTGTTTGCTGTCCTCAGCGCCGATGTTAATCTCGGCAAGAACCGGCATTTTGATTTCCCGCCTTTCCGCCTGCCGCTCGATCTCTCGAGCCAGCCTCAATGAGGAAACCGATTCTATCATATCAACTTTGTCGATTATATATTTGACTTTGTTTGTTTGCAAATTGCCGATAAAGTGAAGCTTGACTTTTTCGCGGTGAAGCCGGTCGTATTTTGCCAGCAGCTCCTGCACTCTGTTCTCGCCAATATATCCGAGTCCGCAGTTGTCTATCAAATAATTGATTATTTCGACATCAACGGCTTTTGTCGCCGCAAGGATAACGACTTCTCTGCCGGACGCGAGAGCCTCTGTTTCCGCTTTGATCGCTTTTAAGGCGCTGCACGCTTTGGCGCATCTTTCTTCAATTGACGATTTTTCCATCGCTTAGGTTTTTGCCTTTCACTATAACCCGATCATACAGCCCCAATTTATAACGATAGTCGGCGTCCTGCGCCGGATTTTGCTCCGCGCAGATGACATAGCCGTTGATTTGAGCCAGCGCCTTTATCTCTCTGAAATGCACCCTGTCTCCGTCAAGAATATAAACTCCCTGAGCCATTCTGCCTCCGGGTTCGCCGGAACCAGATTCGCCGGCGGAGGAGGGAGTAACAAGCCGTCTGCCTTCTTCATCCTGCGATATGTTTACTATTCGTACCGCCGAAACCGGAACTTTATAGCCGGTGTAGGACGTTTCGACTATCTCTACCGTTTGCCGTCGGAGAAAATTGAAGTCTTTCGGCAAGTCGCCGCCGCGGAAAACAAGCACTACTTCATCGCTGTCGGTTTCGGTTATAATCCGATACAGCGTCATTTTTACCCGCGTATCGTTGGAATAAGGGAAGACCACGGTGTATTTATAGCCGTCGCGAAAACTCATAAGAAGATCGCGGTCGGCTTTGCAAGCTATATACCAGACGTATTTAGTCATTATCTTGCCTATCGTCCAGCCTTGTTCCTGAACATAAGCGCCGCTCTCCGGCTCCGATTTCACCATTTCATTGAATTCGCCAACGGTGAGCGTCGGTATCCGATCGGCTGAGAAGATGTTCTCATAACCGTCGAGTTCGGTGTAAAAATAGCCGGCGTATGGCGAAAAAACCGTTTCATCGGCGCCGGCAGAACCGGCGAAAAGTCCGTCTTCCCCGGCTTGCATCGCCGGTGTCGCGATGATTTCTTTCTGTCGTCTGAGACTTTCTATTTCGGTATTGTAGTCGGCGCGCTTGCGAAGTATTATCTCACGACGGTTCAAATTGATGAGAAGGTCGTTGCGCCGGCGCACCGCGTAGCCGATATCGCCGGAATTAATGTGAGCATAGATATCGGTATAAAGCGAGTCTATAGAATCGTCAAGCGCAGAGGTGTTCGACATGAGTTGGTTGCCGCTTACATTGCTGTTCTCAAGAACGCTTATCTGCTTTTCAAGAGCGATTGTTTTCATCCTCTGAGTTTCGCTGCCTCCGACATAAATATCGGCAAGCTTATCGCCTACCGCGATAACATCGCCGTCGGAAACGGCGTAGTTAATGCCTCCGCGAGCGATAGATACGACAGGTTCTTCGCTGCGCATGATATAGGCGTCGAAGCTGACCAATCGGTTCTCGGTGGTAACTGTCGCCGCAATTGTTTCTATTCCGGTGTCAAAAGTACCGACGGCGGCAAGGATGATATATACGATCAGCGCAATCGAAAGCAGCGCTGTTATTATATAAATTCCGGCGTCGCGAAGATACGCCGAATCGAATCTGACTTTTTTTGAAGGCATTTTTGCTTCAGTCTTAATCTTCTTTAGTTGTTTGGGGATGGTGTAAAGCCGGTTCGGAAGCCGAACAGCCGCCCGAACCCTATATATAATATATTATACCACAAAGATGGCGCTCTGTCAGCACTTTCTTCTGCATTAACAAAAAATTTAAAATTCAAACAACGACCGGAAACATCCGGTTTTAAAAAATCGCGGTTTAGTCGCCCAAAAATTCTTCGACTGTTCCTGCCGCCTGTTCGACAAGATCAGGAGCGCCGGCGTCGAGCCAGATGACGTCGGGATCGCGGCGAAACCAGGTAAGCTGCCGCTTTGCATAGCGTCTTGTCGCTTGTCTGACCGCATCCTTTGCGTTTTCCGGCGGCTCTCCGCTTTCAAGGCAGTAAAAAAGTTCTTTATAACCGATCGCCTGGCGCGCCGTGGCGGAAAGTTCTCGTTTGTAAAGCTTCTTCGCCTCGTCCGCAAGTCCCTCTTCAAACATCCGGTCAACTCTCGCGTCGATTTTGTCGTAGAGAGTTTTTCTGTCGGGGTAATCAAGACCCAATTTTATCGCATTGTATTTTGGCGGCAGTTTTTTTGAACGCGCATCCCATTCGGATTTAGTTATTCCGGTCTGGAAATAAAGCTCGAGGGCGCGGATTACCCTACGGCGATTTTTTAAATCAATAGTGTCTGCGGACGCGGGATCGTAATTGCGCAGCTGTGATACAAGCTCTTCATCGGAAAAGCTCTCAAGCGTTCTCCGCAACCGCGGATCTGCCTTTTGCTCCGGATATCTGTCCGGTGATATCACCGAATCGAGATAGAGACCGGTTCCTCCGCAGAAAATCGGAATCCTGCCCCTTGAAATCACCGAATCGGCCGCTTCCGACGCGCCGGCTGCGTAATCCGAGCAGGAAAACTGCATTTCCGGCTCGATTATATCTATCATGTGGTGCGCGATGCGTTTTCTCGACCTCGGCGGAAGCTTTGCGGTGCCGATATTCATGTCTTTATATATCTGCATAGAATCGCAGGAGATGATCTCGCCGTCGAAACGCCTGGCCAACTCAATGGCGAGCTCCGACTTGCCCGTCGCCGTCGGTCCTACGACCGCAGCCACCTTAGGAATCCCGTTCATAAAGCCACCACCTCCGAAATTTCTATGTTCTTTACATTATAACATATTTTTTGTTAACATTTCAAGCGAATTATGATGTGTTTTCGTATGTTATATCGAGTTATATTGTTTTTTCTCAAAAAAAGTGGTATAATATATCCGTCAATAAATATTTTTTAAGGGAGCTACGATAATGCAGGTTAAATTTTGTCATGCCGACGCTGATTTTAAGCTAATAGCCGGAGCCGCGGTTCTGCCCGATGAGCGGTTTGTAAAAGGAGCCGGAAAACCGCTTCGACTCTTTGCTCTCAAAAACGATACCGCCGCTTTCGGTCTTATCATTCAAACCGATTGCGATTATGCGCTCAATGTCGGAAATGAGCCGTACTTCGCGCAGCTCGACCAAAAACCGCAGTTAAGGATTGATGTTTGCTGTGAGCTGCCCCATTCGTTAAATATCGTGGATTTCGCGTTAACGGAGAAGGGACTTCGGTACGGAGACGCCCTCCTTCCCCGTCCGACTTTGGAAATCGCGGCGAGAGAGTCGCGTCAGATATATATCGAATTTGCTCCGCCGAAAGAATGCAAAGCGGGAGACTATAAATTTAAAGTAAAAATCTTAGCCCGTAAAATGTTCGGCGACGAGAAAATCGCGGGAGAGCTTGAAGGCGAGATAGAGGTTGCCGATTACGCTCTCCATGACCCGAAAGACAACAAATTCCACCTTGACCTTTGGCAGCATCCTTCTAATCTTGCCCGCAAGGCGGAAACTCCGCTCTGGAGCGACGGACATTTCGCAGTTGTCGAGAGATACCTGAAATCGCTCGGTGAGCTCGGGCAGAAGGCGGTGACGATAATCGCGTCTGACACGCCGTGGGCGGGGCAGAGCTGCGGACTTGCCCGAAACTCCAAAGCAAATATGTTTGAGTATTCGATTATCCCCGTTAAAAAGACTGCCGACGGCGAGCTTGTCTGCGACTACAGCCATATGCAGAGATACATCGACATCGCCGCAAAATATCAAATCGATCGCGAGATCAGCATTTACGGGCTGTGCGGCATCTGGAGCAATCCAGACACCGGATTCGGAAAGCCGGCTGACGATTACCCGGACTCGGTCAGAATAAGGTATCTTGACGAAGCGGACGGCTGTTACAAATATCTGAAAAAAGCTTCCGACATCGAGAAATATATCGCTTCTCTGCACGACTATTTCATTAAAACCGGACAGATGGACAGAGTTCGCATCGCGGCGGACGAGCCCGCCGACATTGAACTATACCGAAACATCCTCGAAAGGATAAAGAAGGTTGCTCCGAAATTCAAATTCAAAGCCGCGATCAACCGCAGCGAATTTATCGGAGAGTTCGGCGAAGAGGTATATGATTTCGCGCCTTCGCTCGGATCGATGACAGCTGAAATCAGGGCGCTGAAAGAATATCAGCGGACCATGCCCGGAAAGCGGTTTTTATACTATATCTGCTGCGGTCCGGATTTTCCCAACACCTTTATCACATCTCCGCTTCATGAAAGCTATTATTTAGGAGTGCTTGCGTCCGCCTGCGGCTTTGACGGCCTGCTCCGCTGGGCGTACAACATCTGGCCGGATGACCCGCGCCGCGACTGCCGTTATGAATTCTGGCGCACCGGAGACACTCATTTCGTTTATCCCGCGTACGACGGAAGCCCGATACTCACCCTGCGCTGGAAGGCTCTGAAGCGGGGAATCACTCTTTACGAACTTCTTGAAAAGCTGAAAGAGAAAAATCCCGCCGACGCCGAAAAGGCGATGGCAATGGTGATGCGCATTACCGATATTGAACAGATCGGACGCGAGTCAACTCCGCAGGCTATTATGTCTGACGATATCAACGATTATATCGAAATGGAGAAATTCATCGTCAGCCGTCTCAAATAAAACCGAACGCAACACCGCGCCCCGATAATTTTCAAATCGGGACGCGGAATTTTATTTATCTCTTTTATTTTTTTATTTTTTTACCCGTTCAATCGTTTTTCTGCAAAATTCGGGCAACGGCAACCCCTGACCTTCCAGCCTCAGAGCCACCGCGGAAAGCGGAGAGATAAAGTCTCTGCCGTTTGTGAGTACCGCGCCCATCGGCGAATCGCTCCAGCCGAAACCGAGGGAGGCGAGCTCACAGGTAATGAGCGTCTGTCCGACATATATGCCGAAAACAAAGGTAAGCTCATCCTTTTTCTTCTTGCTGAGTTCGTCTGATGAAAAGCTAAGCAGAATACGATCTGCTTCTTCGAGGTCGCTCATACGGAGCTTGAGATCGGCGCCAAAAGCCGCGCCGTATCTTGCAGCCTGAGCCGTAACCCGGGCAAGATCCACGGTAGGGGACATATCATCATCTCTCCATATAATCAAGCGGATCGATAGGCGTGTAAAGGAAACGCATTTCAAAATGCAGGTGGGGAGCGGTCGAAACCCCGGTGTTGCCGGAATATGCGATATGCTGCCCCTGATAAACCCAGTCGCCGACATTGACGCATGTCTCGCTCAAGTGGGCGTATACCGTTTGGATATAATTGGCATGGTCGATGATCATCATTGTCCCGTAGCTGGGCGTTGTGTTGATATAGCTTACCCGTCCGCCGTCGGAGGCGAAAACCGGAGTGCCCTCGTCTACCACCATATCGACGCCGTAATGGAAGCTGTCGCCGTCATACTGAGCGCGCTGCTCTCCGTAATACGACGAATAATGATAAGCGCAGCGCAGCGGACACTTATATCGACCGGTCGGCACCGCTCTCGGAGGAGTCTGTGTGCCTACCGTATACACATCCGGCTTCATTTCCGCAAGAATCTTCGATGAAACGAAGTTGCGGCTGATTTCCTTGCGCCCGTCGTATTCAACTTCATATGTTTGGCTGCGGATACCGAGTGAGCCGTCGGCGCTTTTGAAAGAATACCCCTGATACCAGTCGCTGCTGTAGATATAGCTGGTACCTATCGGAATCATGGTATTTGTGGTTTCGAGTTTTTTTACGTTGTATCTGAACATCGCCCTCGAACCACTTGCGACGCTTTCATTCGGCGGGGTATTGATAATACGATCGCAAATCGCTTCAAAGTCGTCAATTTCCGAGCCTGCTGATATGATCTGCTTCGACGACACCTTGCTTTTTACGCAAATCTGAGATACCGTCGGATCCAACTCCCGCAGCCGGTTAAGCTCAAACTGCTGAGACGCCGAATATGCGTCGTCGAAAAGCTTGCGGCTTTCGCAGGTACCGACATATTGACCGTCGATATAAAAGCTGTATGCCTTTTTGCACCTGTAAGCGATACCGGTGATATCGGCAAGCGCTTCGCGGCATTCTTTTTCGGTTAAATAATCTATATCTCCGTCGGTAAGCTCGATTGAGCAGTCGTAGACAATATCAAACGGTCTGACTTTTCCGTATATGAGCGAGTAGTTGTCTTCAAGCTCGTTTATGGCGTTTTCAACCGCCGTAAAATCATGCAGATATCCGAGCCGGGAGCCGTTTACAGAAACCGCCGCCGCAGGCACAAGGCTTTCCTTGTAACGCATGTCAGCGCCGTAAAACAGGCAGACAACCAGGAACAAAAGGAAGCCTAAAGAGCCGAGTATAAGCGAGAGCTTATCCGACTGTTTTTGCGGTTTTTCAAAATCTTTTCCGCTTCGGTTCACCGAAATCCCCCTGTGTTTTCGTAATAGACTTGATTCTCAATAGAGGTATTTTACCATATAATCGGCTGTAAATCAATAGGTTGCGAAAATTTGCAACATTTTATTAATAGTTCCCGCAAAGATATCTCTGTTTTTACTCTTCTTTGTCGTTCCCGGAAACCGGTTCAGAGCTGCCGGACGGTTTTGAATTTACGAACACCAGCAGTTTTCCCGTAATATAATTCAGGATAACCACAAAAATCGCGACCGGTATTTTAACAAGATACTTTGATATGCCGATTTTTTCGTAACCGAACCAGATAAGCAAACTTTCAACAACGAGTGTAAACACCCTTGACGAGATAAATTTGAAAATCTGAAAAGCTACCTTCCCCGGCTGCTTGACTTTATCGCGGAATACGATTATCTTATTCCCGAAATACGCCCAGGTTACCGCAAATATCCAGCTGATAATGTTTGATATGACGACATCCAAACCGAAAAAGACAAGCAATTCATAAACGGTAAAGCCTATCACGGTAGTTATACCGCCGATGAAAAGATAGACAAGCTGTTCGCGGTATTTTTCCGCTAGTTTTTTCACTTTCTCAATCATAATATTTTTCCTGTCCGATGCTTGACATTAGCCTTATCGATTCTTCGCGGGTATAGAGCAGATTCAGAGCGCCAAGCATCGCATTGGCGGACATTCCGCCCGGAAGACCGGCTTTTTGGCAAAGCAGATCCCGCAAGCTTTGGGCGGAGTCTCCGCCGCTAAAGCCGTATTCATATAAATCCGCCTTTATAAGTCCGCCCCGGCGTATAACGCCTTTTCCGGCTGCATATGGGGCGAATATGTTGCGTAGAGTTTCCCTCTCTATCCCTTCGACGCCTAAAAATCCCGCTTTTGAAGGCTGAGCTTTGCGTTTTTCCTTGCCTTTTATCTGGGGGGTATAGAGATTAATCACCTTATCCGGTGGCAGAATGGATTTTATGTAGTTTCTTATCACAAGTCCCGCCCCGTCGCTGTCGGTAAGAACTATGACGCCGTTTTTCTCGGCAAGCCTTGTTATAAGCAGCCGTTTTGCCTCGTCCGAAAAAATGGCGAAGCCGCCGACCGGTATAATCTCGGCGTCAATTACCGACATAAGTTTTTCTCGGTCGAATTTTCCTTCTACTATAACCGGTCGGTCAACCAGAAGCTTCGCAGATTCGCGGGAACCGTTCATTTTATTACCCTTTTGGTCTTCCATCTGCCGGAGAGGAATCTTAAAACGAAAAACGAGCCGCGGAAAATCCAGTCGATATACATCGCATACCAGACGCCGTTCAAACCGAAATCGAAAAATACGCAGAGCAGATAGGAAAAACCGATTCGGAAGATCCACATCGAAAATATAGATATAATCATCGTCATACGGGCGTCTCCCGTCGCTCGGAGAGCGTTCGGCAGGCTGAAGGACAGCGGCCAGAATACTGCAGCAAGCGTGGCGTAAAGACGGATTATCTCTACCGACATCTCATACGCTTCGGCGGAAATGTTGAAAAACCTTAAAAGAACCGGGCCGACTAAAAATAAGAACAGGTTGGTGATTCCGCCGAAAAGATAGATATAGCCCATTATTTTAAAGGTATATCCCGTCGCCTGGCGGTAATCTCCCGCGCCGACGCATTGACCTACGACGGTTACAAGGGCGAGTCCGAGCGCGGCTCCGGGAATGATAGCGAAGCCGCAGAGGGTATTGGATACCGCATTTGCCGCTATTGCGGCTGTTCCGAAACTCGTTATCAGATTCGCCACCAGCAGTTTTCCTACCTGAAACATTCCGCCTTCCGCTCCGTTCGGAAGACCTACCGCGAGTATTGACTTTATCATGCCCGGGTTCGGCTCGGGGGAAAGCAGCCGCTCTATGCGGAATTCACCTTCACCGACACGCCGCTGCGAACAGATAAGTATAAGTATTATTGATGCGCCTATAATCCTTGAAATGAGAGTCGCCCACGCGGCGCCTGCCGCCCCCATCGAGAAACCGTATATGAAGATTGCATTCCCGCCGATATTGATAAGGTTCATCAAAAAGTAAATCACAAGCGTTATTTTCGAATTTCCCATCGACCGGAAGAGCGCGGCGCAGGAGTTATATATGCCTATGGTAGGATAAGACAGCGCGGTGATATAGAAATAAATTTCGGCTGAGCTCATTACGTCCTTTTCGACTGCGCCGTAAATAAAATCGAGGATGCGGTTGTTGAAAATGAGACAGACGGCGGTTATGAAAACAGTTATCAGCGTGCAGAGCCAGAGTAGTTGTTTTGCCGCGAGCGAGGCGGATTTTTTGTCGTCACGCCCCATATATTGCGCCGATACGACAGCTCCTCCGGTTGTGAGCGCCGAAAAGACCGAGATAATTAGTATATTTATCTGATCGACCAGCGACACTCCGGATATAGCGGCTTCACCGGCGACGGAAACCATGACGGTATCCGCCATTCCGATTGTAACGGCGAGTGTCTGCTCAAGGATGAGCGGAAGTAT
>JGI24712J26585_10004241_pt1 | contig 11004 bp, 10 predicted proteins | sample BioPla3DNA2_FD_26585 | JGI IMG/M metagenome (IMG submission 26585)
CCCCGTTCGCGCTCCAGGTCGTTGTTGTCAAGCATAAGCTCTCCTTTGGTCTGATTCTCGCGGAACAGGTTTCCCGCTATCATCATTTTGTCAACCAGAGTGGTCTTTCCGTGATCGACGTGTGCTATTATGGCTATGTTCCTTATGTTCATTCAGTGTTGTTTACCTATGCTTACTGTAACAGGGCCCAATCAAGGGCATGTTCCGAATTCGGCGGCAAAGTTACGTGAAAATATTAGAAAAACATTGTGTATTGAAAAAGAAGCCGTATCTTTGCGCCCGCTAAACCAGTTTTCATAAACAGTTAGAGAAAATGTATTTAGACAAAGAAANAAAACAAGAGATCTTTGGAAAGTACGGAAAGTCCAACACGGATACCGGGTCCCCTGAGTCCCAGATAGCCCTGTTTTCATACCGTATTTCCCATTTGACGGAACATCTTAAGGAGAACCGTAAGGATTATAGCACTGAAAGGGCTCTGACCAAGCTTGTCGGTAAGCGTCGCGCTTTGCTCAACTATCTCAAAGATAAGGATATTGAGCGTTACCGCGCAATCGTCAAGGAGCTGGGTCTGCGCAGGTAAGGCTAAACAGAAAAGAGAGAAGGGTTGGCAAATAGTGTCAACCCTCTTTTTTTTGGATTTTACTAAGAGCTCAACATTGACGGGCAAACACCGCAAACAAATTGTTTTTTACTCTCATTTGCATTAAATTTGCCGTTTAAAAGTATAAAGAAGGCATAATCTTTGTTTTAAATGGATAAACTTTACACAAAGCAGCCCTACAAGGTGGCAGATATAGGATTGGCCGATTTCGGCCGGAAAGAGATAGATATGGCCGAAAAGGAGATGCCCGGCCTTATCGCTTTGCGGGAAAAATATCGTGACACCAAGCCTTTGAAAGGCGCCCGTATAATGGGTTCACTGCATATGACCATACAGACAGCCGTTCTTATTGAGACGCTTTATGAGTTGGGCGCCGAGGTGCGCTGGTGCTCATGCAACATATACTCAACCCAGGACCATGCGGCTGCGGCTATTGCGGCTGCGGGAAGCGCTGCGGTCTTTGCCTGGAAAGGCGAGACGATCGAGGAGTACTGGTGGTGTATGCTTCAATCTTTCAATTTTCCGGACGGCGGCGGTCCCGATCTGATAGTCGATGACGGCGGTGATGCCACTTTGATGGCACATATGGGTGTCAGGGGCGAGCAGGACCCGTCGGCGCTGGAGTATGAAGCTTCCTCCGAGGACGAGCGTGAACTGCTTGCGATACTTAAAAAGGTGGCAGTCGCCAAAGGAAGGGACTATTGGCAAAAGATGGCGGAAAATATCCGCGGCGTGAGCGAAGAGACCACCACCGGAGTTCACCGACTTTACCGGATGCGTCAACACGGTGAGCTGCTCTTCCCCGCCTTCAATGTGAATGATTCGGTAACCAAGAGCAAATTCGACAACCTGTACGGATGCAGGGAGTCGCTGGCCGACGGTATCAAACGGGCTACCGACATAATGATTGCCGGGAAAGTCTGCGTGGTGTGCGGTTACGGCGAAGTGGGTAAAGGCTGCGCTCAGAGTCTGCGCTCCTATGGCGCCAGGGTTCTGGTGACCGAGATTGATCCCATCTGCGCTTTGCAGGCTGCAATGGAGGGTTTCGAAGTCGTGACTATGGAGGAGGCCGCTCCGCAGGGTAATATTTTTGTGACCACCACCGGCAATATCGATGTCATCACTGTGGAACACATGGAGGTCATGCCCGACCTCTCTATCGTCTGTAACATAGGCCACTTCGACAGCGAGATTCAGGTAGAGAGGCTCAAACGGTTCCCTGGTATAAAATGTCAGAATATAAAACCGCAGGTGGACAGGTATTTTTTCCCCGATGGGCACAGCATAATTCTTCTGGCCGACGGGCGTCTTGTCAATCTGGGTTGTGCAACAGGTCATCCCAGCTTTGTTATGAGTAACAGTTTTACCAATCAGGTTCTCGCTCAGATTGAGCTGTTCGGCAAGGAATATCCGGTCGATGTTTACCGTCTGCCCAAACATCTCGATGAAGAGGTTGCCCGGCTCCATCTGGAGCAAATCGGGGTGCGCCTTTCTAAACTGACTCAGGCTCAGGCCGATTACATCGGGGTCCCTGTCGATGGCCCATACAAGCCTGAACATTACCGTTATTGAAAAGGCAGGAATAGAATATAGTTGTAGAGCGGTTATAATTACAGAGCAGAAATAGATTATAGACATATATGAAACCTTTTAGAAAAACAATCACGGTTTACGGAGCCTCAAGTTCAAAAATCGATAAATCTTTTGCCGATGCAGCTTACCGTCTTGGCCGGCTGATGGCCTTGTCGGGCAGAACCGTTCTTACCGGAGGAGGTAATACGGGATTGATGGCTTCTGTCGAAGATGGGGTGTTGGACAATGGCGGCACCGTTATAGGAGTCATTCCCAAATTTATGGTTGAGAACGGCTGGATGCACGGTGGGTTGTCCAAAGTGATAGAGACCGACGACATGCATGAGCGTAAGCAAAAGCTGGCCGATATGGCCGATGCCATTGTGACCCTGCCGGGAGGAACCGGAACGATGGAGGACTGCTTGAAGTAATCACCTGGAAGACACTTGGACTCTGTAGTAAACCCCTGATCATTCTCAATACCGACGGTTATTACGATAAGCTTCTGGATTTTTTTGACTATGCTGTCAAGCTCAACTTTATGAAAGAGGAGTACAAATCTGTATGGAGGGTTGTAAGCACCCCCGAAGAGGCAATGGAGATCATAGATGAAGAAGACCGGACCTGCCCGGTTGGAAAATATAATTAGTCTGCCATGTTGACTGTATCTCTGCTTCAAATATTCTCGGAGGAATTGGCGGCCGATGACCTGATTCTTCTGACTTTTATTGTGACCGTTCTGCTCATGATAATTACCGTAGAGCCGTTAAGGAGAGATTTTCAGGATTCCCTTTCCTCTATGTACAGGTTCAAGAGCGCTGACAATGAGATCAGATATCCGGCATCCGGTTTTTTTCATAAGGTCTTNTTGATNCTGCAGTCCTGCCTCTCCTTTGCACTCATGTGCTTTTCATTGACCGCAGCCGGGAATATCCCTGTGGGAAAGGAGATGCTTCACCTGCTCAANTTTTTTATTTTTGCTCTGTTGTTCTATCTGCTAAAGATCATTCTTTATTCGACGGTAAACGGGATCTTATATAAAAAAGGGGCANTCACCGTGAAACCTTCCCGCTGGAACGGTTTTTTTACCATGGTCTTTGCAATATTCGGAGCGCTCTTTCTCGTTATTCCTCTACTTATTTTCTTTTTTAGACTACCCGGCTTATTCGGTCTGGCTTTGGCCGTTTTAATAGTGGTTTTCATGGAAGTAGGAGTTATTTACAAACTAAAAAGTGCGTTATTTAAAAACGAGCATACCGGTTTGAGTTTTTTTTTCTACCTTTGTGCGCTTGAATTCAGCCCTTTGGCTTTGGCCGGTCTGATGTTTACCAAATAGTATTGTATCATTTAAAAGCGTAAATTTTGAAAATAAAAAGAATTCTTATTTCCCAGCCTCAGCCGACGTCAGGCAAATCACCCTATTTTGATTTGGCTGACAAGTATGGTGTCGAATTCGTTTTCAAACCATTTATTCGTGTAGAAAAGCTCTCTGCCAAGGAGTTCAGACAGCAAAGAGTTTCAATTTTGGACCATACGGCTGTGGTCTTCACCTCCCGCCATGCAATTGACCACTTCTTCAACTTGTGTGCAGAGTTGAGGATTAATGTGCCTGACGACATGAAGTACTTCTGCATTACGGAAACGGTATCCTTATACATACAGAAGTATGTTCAATATAGGAAGCGTAAGGTTTTCTTTGGTACCACCGGCAAGGTTGACAATCTTTTGGCTCCTATTTTGAAGCATAAAGGTGAAAAATACCTTATCCCCATGTCTAATGTTCATACCGACGAACTCAGGTCTCTTCTTATAGCTAACAAAATAGCTCATACTGAAACTGTAATGTACCGTACGGTCAGCAATGAGGTGGATGCTAATGAGCTTAAGGATTTTGACATGCTGGTCTTCTTCAGTCCTGCGGGAATAGATTCGCTTCTGGAGAATGCTCCCGATTTTGTTCAGGGAGACAAGGTTATAGGATGTTTCGGTCAGACTACGGCTAAGGCCATAACAGATGCAGGATTCCGACTTGATATTGAGGCTCCGGTTCCGGGTATCACCTCCATGTCGGCTGCAATTGATAAATATCTGTCGGAAATCGCAAGATAAGGTTTTATATTTAACAGGTCCCTAGCCATACTGCCGTAATCGGAAGGGACCTCTGTTATTTTATACAAATGAGCAATACCTTCAGTTTCGGCAAAAATGAGCGTCTGTGCAGCAAAAAACTTATAGACCGTCTCTTTACTGAGGGGAACCATTCAATCGGCATTTTCCCTATACGGCTTGTATGGCTGGAGGTTTCAACCGATGTCTGTGACGGCATAAAGATTTTGGTAAGCGTTCCTAAACGGCATTTCCGACATGCTGTTGACCGCAACCGCATCAAACGCCAGATAAGGGAGTTTTACCGGCTTAACAGCGGCAATCTTAAAAACAGGGTAAGGCAGCGTGGGAGCGGTCTGTTGTTGGGCTTTCTGTTTACCGACAGTGTCATTTGGGAGAGCGCCCGCCTGAAAGTCAGGTTACAGTCTGCTGTTGACAGACTCATCTCTCATTTGAATGTCGAAAACGAATCAGTATGAAAAAGCGTCCATCTAAATCTGACGGGGTCGGTTTTATTCGGATTTTGTCAAAAAAAATCTTAGAAATTCTGGGTTGGTTGCTCATACTGCCCATACGCTTTTATCGTAAGTTTATCTCCCCCTTTACACTGCCCTCCTGCCGTTTTGTCCCGACCTGTTCGGAATATGCAATTGAGGCAATAAAAAAACACGGTCCTTTCAAGGGTTTTTGGCTTGCTCTTCGAAGGCTGCTTCGGTGTCGTCCGGGCGGTGGTTTCGGATACGACCCGGTGCCTTAATACTCTATGCGGATAAAGGATATACATACTCATACTTTCCCCTTGGAAGTCGGTTCGGCCCTCGTCTGCATAGATTGCGACGAGTCTCTGCTACGAGAGGGCCATTGGCATTCCGCCGGTCTTCATCCTTGGTATGTAACGGATAATAGCAGGACCTCACTTGATGCTCTGGAGCCGCTGCTCGCCCATCCCCGGGTTGTCGCCCTGGGAGAGTGCGGGTTCGATCGATTGCGCGGCCCTTCGATACAAATACAGGAGGATGCCTTCTTGCGTCAGGTAGAACTCAGTGAAAAACACTGCAAACCCATGATCTTACATGTTGTAAAGGATTTTGACAGAGTGATCAGGTTGAGGAAAACCCTGAAACCGAAAGAAAAATGGCTGATACACGGATTCCGGGGAGGTGCGGAACAGGCCCGCCAGCTGTTGGCCTCCGGACTTCTGCTTTCGTTTGGAGTTCACGCCAATCCGGACTCGGTAAGGTCTGTGCCTTTAGAGAGTCTCTTTGCCGAAACCGACGGCAAGACCGATATAGAAGCGGTATTTAAATCAATCTCAGGAATTATCGGCAAGAGCCAATCCGAGACCATGGAAATCATAATGGCCAATATCTCAGACTTTCTAGCATGAATTTGCTCTGTTCGTTTAAGAATTGTACCTTTGCAGGCCAAAAAGCATAAAACAGAAGTTAAGATGATAAACTTTGTAGAAGAACTGACATGGAGAGGTATGATCCATCAGATTATGCCCGGTACCGAAGAGCTCCTCAACAGGGAAAAGGTAACAGCCTACATAGGTTTTGACCCCACAGCCGACTCCCTCCATATAGGACATTTGTGCAGCATCATGATATTGCGCCATTTTCAACGTTGCGGACATAAACCGCTGGCGCTTTTGGGCGGTGCGACAGGCATGATAGGTGACCCCAGCGGTAAATCCCAAGAACGTAACCTTTTGAATGAAGATACTTTGCGCCATAATGTTGAGAGCATTCGGAAGCAGTTGGCTAAATTTCTGGATTTTGACAGCGAAGCCTCCAACAGGGCTGAACTTGTAAACAATTATGATTGGTTGAAAGATATCACTTTTCTGGACTTTTCACGTGAAATAGGTAAGCACATCACCGTCAATTATATGATGGCCAAGGATTCGGTCAAGAAGAGGCTGAGCGGTGAGACCAGGGACGGACTTTCGTTNACCGAGTTNACCTANCAGCTGCTTCAGGGTTATGACTTTTTATATCTGAACGCCAACATGAATTGCAANCTCCAGATGGGCGGAGCCGACCAGTGGGGCAACATAACCACAGGCACTGAGCTTATACGCCGCATAAACGGCAACGAGTGCTTTGCAATCACCTGTCCCCTGATAACAAAATCGGACGGCACGAAATTCGGCAAGACCGAGGGGGGCAACATATGGCTTAATCCTGACTACACTTCACCTTATAAATTCTATCAATTCTGGCTCAACGTCAGCGATGAAGATGCCAAGTGGTACATAAAAGTATTTACCAACATCTCAAAAGAGGAGTGTGAGAGGTTGACAGCCGAGCACGATGAGGCTCCTCATCTGCGTCTGCTCCAGAAACGGCTTGCCAAAGATGTGACCTGTATGGTCCATAGTGAAGGGGATTATAAGGCTGCATCCGAAGCTTCGGAGATTCTGTTCGGTAATTCGGCAGGTTCAGAGGAGTTGAAGGCAATTGATGAATCCATGCTGCTTTCGGTCTTTGAAGGCGTTCCCCAGTTCAGGTTTGACCGCGGCAAGCTTGAAGAGCAGATCAAAGCTTCGGACTTCCTGACTGAAGTCTGTCCCGTTTTCTTCTCCAAGAGCGAGGCTAGAAAGATGATGCAGGGAGGAGGTGTCTCCATCAATAAGGAGAAGACCTATGATCATTCGCGCATAATTACTGCTTCCGATCTGATAGACGACAGATATATTCTACTTCAAAGAGGTAAGAAGAATTACTATTTGCTCATAGCGGAATAGTTTTTTTCTTAACTTTGCATGCTTTTTATTAAGGAGAATCAGCCGGAATCGGGAACTGTCGGTATTAGCCGGGTCTGTTAGACCAATGATGGCCGTTGGCGGTTAAGTTCAGATTGCGTAAAAAAATAGGGTATTGTCGTATGGTGTAATGGTAGCACAACAGGTTTTGGTTCTGTTTGTCCTGGTTCGAATCCGGGTACGACAACTAAAAAAAGTGAAAGAGTCGGGTTTCGGCTCTTTCACTTTTTAGGACAGTTTTAACCTGTATTTAAAGAATGCCCTTTAGGATGCCTGTAGCCTGTTTTTCCGGTTTAATTTTTAATTTTACTGAAACAAGGCTGAATGAAAATTTTGTTCACTGAGATGGATACGGCACAAAATTTAATTTCTATGTAACATGATTTTTTTGCCGGGGAATTTGCCGGGAATATCTTTGCAACGTAAGTTTTCATGCACATATTTGGTTAGTAATTGACTTTCGTGAATGTTTCTTCGAACGTCTGTGAAGACGAGGGGAGATACGGTTTGAGGAACTGGTTTAAGCGGTTCCTCATTCTTTTTTTGTAAATTCGTCTTATAAAAACCTGTTTGAGAGCATTTTTTATGCTTTAAAGACAAAAATTTCTTTAAAAAAGTATGTGGAACTAAAATAATCATTAACTTTGACCGATTTGAGAGTAACAAAAGGGGAGAATATCAAATAACTAACCAAGTAATTAACCTAAAATTTTAACATAAAAATAATTAACCAATAATCTTATGAAGAAACGTTATCTATTCCCTGCGGATTATATGGCTGACCCATCGGTCCATATATTCAACGGCAGAGTTTACATCTATCCTTCACACGATTGGGAGGACGAAAATACGGTGGAGAATGACAATGGTGATCATTTTAACATGAAAGATTATCATGTTCTTTCGACCGATGACATTATGAACGGCGAAGTTATTGACCACGGCAAAGTGCTCGATCGGGATGACATTCCATGGGCAGGACGTCAGCTGTGGGATTGCGACGTAGCTGAAAAAGACGGAAAGTACTACATGTATTTCCCCATGAAAGATAAAAATGACATCTTCCGTCACGGTGTTGCAATTGCCGACCGTCCGGAAGGTCCGTTCATTCCCCAGCCGGATCCGATTCGCGGCAGCTACAGTATCGATATGGCTATCTTCAAGGACGAGGGTGAATATTACATGTATTTTGGCGGCATATGGGGCGGACAGCTTCAGCGTTATAAGGATAATAAAGCGCTTGAGAGTGCTTATCTTCCTACAGGCAAGGAGCCTGCTCTTCCCAGTCGCGTTGTAAGACTCAGTGAAGATATGCTCCAGTATGCCGAGGAGCCCAGACCGGTTCACGTGGTTGATAAAAACGGGAAACCGCTTACTGCCGATAATCCCCACCGCTTCTTTGAGGCCCCGTGGGTTCACAAGTACAACGGAAAATACTATTTCTCCTATTCGACCGGCGATACTCATATGATTTGCTATGCTACGAGCGATAACCGTTTCGGCCCGTTCACCTATCAGGGAGTCATTCTTACTCCTGTTGTGGGGTGGACCACTCACCATTCCATTGTAGAGTTTAAGGGTAAATGGTATCTTTTCCATCATGACTGTGTGCCGTCAGGCGGCAAGACATGGCTCCGCAGCCTTAAGGTTTGTGAGCTTGAATATGACGCCGAAGGTCGGATCAAGACCATAGAAGGCATGGATTGATATATGTATTCCGAAACGAATTCAACAAATAAACAAATAACCTGTTAAATGAAAAAAATCAATTTTCGAGAAAAGCGTACCCGTATCGTGAGCCTCGTCTGTATGACGGCATCGGTCCTGTTCGGTTTGTCATCATGCCAATCCGATTTTGACCTCGACACCAGGACTCCCGAATGGCTCGGTACCAGTATCTACGAAACCTTGGAAGAGGGTTTTGTGGGCGAAAACGGTAAGGATTATACCGGTAAGTTCACCACTTTCGTGAGGCTTATTGATGATCTCAATTACACCAATGTGATGGCAAGAACCGGTAGTAAGACACTGTTTGTAGCCGATGATGATGCGTTTGAGCGCTTTTATGCCAAAGGCATTTTTACAAAAGCAGACGGCACTCCCGTCACTCGTTACGAGGAGATGTCTCTTGCGCAGAAAAAAATGATTCTTAACGGAGCCATGCTTAATAACGTCTATCAGGTGGCTATGCTTTCCAGCAGTGAAGGCCCCACGCTTGGTGACTGCATGAGAAGGATTTCGTCAATTTCAATCTATGATACCGTTCCGGTATTGAAGCCGTCCGAAATGCCTAAAACAAGGCACTGGAGATATTACAGGAATCAGGATCATGGTTTTGCCGTCATGCAGGACGGTACGAACAAGCCCATGGTGATGTTCGTCAACAAATTCCTCACCGCTAAGAAGATAACCGATGACGATTACGATTTCCTGTTCAATCAGGGACGGTATGACAAGACCGGACAGAAGCCCGGACGCGAACCCAAAGATGCCAGTATCAACGGAATCAGAATCGAGAGCCAAAACAAGAAGTGCTTCAACGGATTCATCCATGTCATGGAAGAGGTGGTCTATTCACTCCCCAGTATGGCCGAATTCATTGGCACCTCACCCAAGTCAAGGGCTTACAGTTCAATCATGGAGCGTTACAGTGCACCTTATTATAGTGCAAGCCATACGAACGAGGTCAAACGTCTGATTAGTATAGGCGCTCTTGATATGGGTGGTGTGACCATTGACTCCGTTTTCCAAAAGCAGTACTTTTCACTGCGTACTCAGGGTAACGTCACCCTGCAGCAGACTCCCGACAGAAGGGTTGTGGCCAGGGATAACCTCTTAAAGTTCGATCCGGGGTGGAATACCTACTTCTCATCGACCTCATCGACCACAGCCGCCAACGTGGCTCTGCAGCAGAATATGGGCGTGATCCTTGTTCCTGAGGATGAGGTACTACTTAACTGGTGGACAAACGGCGGCGGTAAGGCTCTTAAGGAGAGATACGGACGTCTGCCCGGCAATCCTGCCAACATAGACGAGTTCATATACGATATTGACAGCGTTCCCGATAACGTTATCATCAAGCTGTTGAACAACAATATGCTCAACTCTCTGGTCGGTTCGGTACCCAGTAAGTTCAAGAACGTACTCAATGATGCCAACGACCCCATGGGAATTGAACCTCAAAACGTCAATGACGTAGAGATGTGTTGTAACGGCGCCGTATTCTTTACCAATGTTGTCTTCAGCCCCACGGCTTACCGTTCGGTCTCATATCCCGTACTTGTGAATGAAAAGCTCAAGATCATCAACTGGGCAATCAATGAACTGGAGTTTGATGCCTATCTGAACTCAATGGTCTCCACCTACAGCTTCTTTGTACCTGAGACGGACGGATATTTTGTTGAATCCGATTCTGCGACACACGTACTTAAGAATAAGATGATATATATCGATCCGGTTTCATTCGGAAATGCATCATTGATTGGCGGTAATCTGCGTGCCATAGCTTTTGAATATGACGAGAAGCAGAAGATTGTTACGGCAAAAAGATATCCGTATGATCCGAGAACCGGTCTTCTTGATCTGAGCGTTGAAGGTTCAACTGTTGCCGATGCCGAGATCAGAGACCGTCTGGAGGATATTCTGGACTACCATGTTATAATAGGTGATGTGGAGGAGATAGACAGCGAGACGGGAACCGGTTACAAATACTTCCAGACCAAGGGTCGCGGAACCGTCTATTTCGACTGGAATCCGGCTGACGTCAACCTGCCTGAAGGTCAGGCCCTGGCAAGTAAGGTAAAGGGCGGTTATCAGGTTGAAACCGAAAGGATAGACACTTTCGCTACCGAAAAGATCACTGTTAAGACCCGTTACGACCAGTCCAGAAACAGCGCTACCAACGGTAACGGAAGGACATATGTGATTGACAGACCTCTGTTGACTTCACGGCTCA
>JGI24712J26585_10004243_pt1 | contig 11003 bp, 8 predicted proteins | sample BioPla3DNA2_FD_26585 | JGI IMG/M metagenome (IMG submission 26585)
ATTAACGGACATCTCGTCACCGTGAGCGAGCTTCGTTCGATAACGGAACCGCTCGTCGCAATTCACAGTCAAAGCGATCAACAATCTATTTTTTCGGAAAGTGTCCATAAAGCATTATTGGATGCATTTGGGGGATCGTCTGTCGCTCGCGCGCTTGCAATCTACTTTTCTCAATACGAAGAATATAAATCCATCGAAAAACGCCTGTCTGAGCTTTTCCAGGATCCCGAAACGCGCGATCGTCGGCGCGGCATTCTGCGATATCAGGTTGAGGAGATCGAGAATGCGGAAGTTGTGCCCGGTGAAGAGGAGCAGCTGCTAAAGAAAATTCGTACAGTGTCTGCGGTCATCGAAATTGCAACGTATATCGGTCAGGCGATGAACGAACTGTCAGGCGATGACGAACATTCTGCTCAAGCTCAACTCAGCCGCGCGATTGCCAATATGCATGCCGCTTCAAAGCATAGTAGTTATATGAAGGATGTTCTCGAACGAGCGGAATCACTGCGTCACGATCTGACGGAAATCGTAGTTGATTTAGAGCGTGTTTATGACAGACTCGATGTTCGCCCGGAGGAAATTGAACGAGCTAACGCACGCTTAGCACAACTCAGGCGTTTGCAGGACAAATATGGGGATGATCTCAATGCAGTTATTGAATATGGACAAAAAGCGCGACACGAACTTGATCGCCTCGATCGAACGGAAGAAGAACTCGCTTTTCTGACCGATCGAAGGAATGAACTTCTTGCCGCTCTTCGACATTCGGCAGATCAGCTACTAAGTATTAGAAATGACTGCGCTGCCAAGCTCTCAAAGTCAATCAATGCTGAACTAGCGGATCTCAATATGAAAAATGCATCCTTTGAAGTTTCAGTCGAAGCGTTGGATTTGAATGAGGATTGTGTGCCGTCCGATCCGCATGCGGTACGATTCAAAATCGCTCCTAATCCCGGCGAACCGCTTATGCCGCTGATTTCGATCATCTCCGGTGGTGAGGCGTCTCGCGTTCTGCTCGCAATTAAAACGGTACTGGCATCCGTTGATCATGTATCAACTTTAATTTTCGACGAGATTGATACAGGGATTAGTGGTAAGACAACGACGATGATCGCTCGCAAATTGATATCGATCGCTAAGCACTGCCAAGTCATTTGCGTCACGCATAGCGCCCAGATTGCCGCTGCAGCCGATCGACACCTTTTGATTGGCAAGTATGTCGAGGGCGGGCGCACGAGGACGACAGTTCAAGAGATTGACGGAGAGGATCGCGTCATGGAGGTGGCACGACTTCTCTCAGGGCGACCAAATGATGAGGCTTCTCGCTTATTGGCGTTGCGGCTGATCGAAGCAAAGAACGATCTTTGATTGTAGTCATTTTAAGCTCTATGATAATGTTAAAGGCGACTATCTGTGAGGGGACCAGCCGATTGGCGGGAGATAGATGATGAAACTTGTAAAAGAACATGACACGCTCGTCATAAACGGCGAGGATTTGACACTTGAAGATGTGCGGGAGGTTGCCGTCGATGGGCGCAAAATCGCCATTGCCGCCGATGCCCGCGAGCGTATGGAAGCGTCGTATGCGCTCGTGGGCGAGATTTTGAGGAGCGGTGAGCCGATTTACGGCATTTCAACGGGGTTCGGCGAGTTTAGCCGAGTTCACCTCTCGTATGATCAGAATATCCAGTTACAACTAAATTTAATTAGAAGTCACGCATCGGGGACCGGAAAGCCACTCGACGAGAAAACGGTGCGCGCGATTATGTTGTTGCGTCTCAATGCGCTGTGTGTCGGTTATTCAGGAATAAATCCCGATATTGCGGATTTGCTTGTATCATTCCTCAACCTTGGTGTCACACCGATCATTCCTGAGCAGGGATCGCTCGGAGCGTCAGGCGATTTAGCGAATCTTGCCCATATGTCGCTCGTGTTAGTCGGCGAGGGGCGTGCGACGGTCGACGGCATCGAGATGGATGGACGAGAAGCGTTAGCTCGACGTAATTTGAATCCCGTCAGACTTTGCGGCAAAGACGGTTTGGCTCTTATTAACGGTACGGCAGTTATGCTTGGTGTCGGGACGCTGGCATATCTTGAAGCAGAAGACGTATTCTATGCTGCCAACGGGGCGGCAGCGCTGTCATTCGAAGCACTGCATGGTTTTAAGGGCGCTTACGATCGTCGGATACACGAATTGCGCAGAAAACAAGGACAAATTGAAGTAGCCTCTATGATGCGCGGACTTCTCGAAGGTTCGGATTATACCGACTCGCGTTTGAATGACGTTCAGGATGCCTATACGTTACGTTGCGTTCCGCAGGTTCACGGCGCTTCCCTCGACGCGATGCGCTATATCCGTGAGGTGCTTCAATCCGAAGCGAACGCCGTGACTGATAATCCGCTTGTATTTTCGGAGACTGGTGAAGTGCTCTCCGGTGGCAATTTTCATGGTCAACCGCTTGCGCTGGCATTTGATTTTCTCGGTATCGCAGTGGCAGAACTCGCTAATATCAGTGAGCGTCGTACGGAGCGTCTTGTCAACCCGCAGTTATCGGGATTGCCTGCTTTTCTTGTCAAGAATGGCGGTGTTCAATCGGGCTTTATGATTGCTCAATATGTTGCCGCATCTCTTGTTTCTGAAAATAAGGTTTTGGCACATCCCGCGAGCGTTGATTCAATCCCGTCTTCAGCAAATAAAGAGGATCATGTCAGTATGGGCGCTTTCGCCGCACGTAAAGCAGGAACGATTGTTGCGAACACGAGACGCGTGATAGCGATTGAGCTTATGTGCGCCGCCCAGGCGATCGATTTGCAGGAAAGGCGACAGCTGGGAAAGGGAACGAGACGCCTCTATGAACTCGTGCGACGGACGATTCCCTTTTTGAGCGAGGATCGTCCTTTTTCGGGCGATATTGAGGCGATTGCCGATTTAATTGCAGGCGGATATGTCACGGATGCTTTGTATCTCTGATTTTTCCTGAGACTACAGAGTGACTTCCTGAGCCGAATAGTGTTAGAGTTATTAGTACGAATATCAAGACATTAGCAGAGGAGAAACAATGAAAGAATTCAAACATTTACCAATTTCAGATTATATTGAGCAAGCGGCTTCCGACAGTCCGACACCGGGTGGAGGAAGTGTCGCTTCCCTCGTCGGAGCGTTAGGGGCTGCGCTCGGTCAGATGGTTTACAATCTGACACATACAAAGAAATCATACTTAGAAAATGACGAGATGACAAAGGCTGCCGTGCGCTCCGATTTCAATGCGCTTGTGCATCTGCAGACTGATTTGGCTGATCTTATTGATAAGGATATATTGGCTTTCAACAGTTTTATGGATGCGCTCTCTCTTCCAAAATCTACTGATGAGGAGAAAGCGATTCGTCGCAAGGCGATGGCCGATGCAACCGTCCTTGCAACACAATCACCTCTTGAAACGGCGACGAAATCGTTTGAAGTGCTTCAGCATCTCGGCTCACTGTCGAGATATGGACACAAAAATTGTATATCCGATGCAGGAGTTGCCGCTTATCTAGCGCATGCCGCTTTGAAGTCGGCAGTTATGAATGTTCGAATCAACATTCCAGGATTGGATGATAAGGAATTTGCGGAAAGTGCTGAGCGTGCCTGCGTCGCGCTATTGGAGGATGCCGATAAATTGACGAAAGAAATCGAAGTGATCGTATACAGTCGACTTTAATATATACGTTCTTTTTATTGACAATTCTTACAAATAAATTTAGACTGACTCTATAATAAACGATCGTGCGAGTTATGTTTGAACTTGCACGGTGCTTGATGCCTATCAATACTTTATCGTTTTCGAAACTTGAAAATTACATATGGAGGTGATTATTATCGATTGGCTAAGTTTAGCACTCGGTATCCTTGTCGGTGTCCTAATCGGTGTCGTTCCGACGGCACTGTTTTATCATAAAGGGTTTAGCAGGAAAAGCCGCGAATTACTGGAGTCAAGGAAAAAGGCAGAAGAGGAAGCTTCCAATCTCATTGGTGAAGCTGTCAAACAGGGAGAGGACAAAAAACGTGAGATTCTCCTTTCGACAAAGGAGGAGGTCCATAAGGCCAGATTAGAGCTTGAGCGTGATGTGCGCGCAAAACGTCAGGAATTGACGAGAGAACGTCAAAGGATAGATCAGAAGGAAACAGTCCTCGATCGGCGCACGCAGAGCCTCGAGGACAGAGAATGTCTTTACACTGAGCGTGAAGAAGCTTTAACTCTTCGCGAATCCGCGCTCCAAGCGTTTGAGATCAAGAAACGCGAGGAGCTCGAACGTATCGCGAACCTCACGGTCGGTGAAGCGCGCTCTCTCGTTTTGGAAGAAGCGGAGCATGAATATAGGCGCGATATTGCCATCCTTTATAAAGAGATTGAAGAAGATGCGAGGACGAGCGTAAATGCAAAAGCGCGCGAACTCGTCGTCAGTACAATCCAGCGCTATGCGCATGACTACGTCTCTGAGGCGACCGTCTCCGTCGTTTCGCTCCCGAATGAAGATATGAAGGGTCGAATTATCGGACGGGAAGGTCGTAATATTCGAACCATTGAGCAGTTGACAGGCGTTGATCTCATCATCGACGATACGCCTGAAGCGGTAATTTTGTCGAGTTTTGATCCTATCAGGCGTGAAGTCGCGCGATTAGCGATTGAGAGGCTCGTTCAGGATGGTCGTATCCACCCGACACGCATCGAAGAGATGGTGAAAAAGGCGAACCGCGATATTGATAATTCGATACGTGAAGCAGGCGAGCAGGCCGTATTCGAAACGGGCGTTGTGGGTCTTCCATCTGAACTCGTCAAAATTCTCGGTCGACTCAAATATCGTACAAGCTACGGGCAGAATGTCTTACAACACTCGGTTGAGGTGTGCCATATCGCAGGCATGCTTGCAGCGGAGCTTGATCTTGACGTTATGGAAGCGAAACGTGCTGGACTTTTGCACGACATAGGAAAAGCCGTCGACTTTGAAATGGAAGGAACGCATGTCGAGCTCGGGAGTGAAATCGCTCGTCGTTACAAACTCGATTCGACTGTCATCAACAGCATTGAGTCNCATCATGATGATGTGGAACCACGTTCATTAGTCGCTAGTCTCGTGGCGGCAGCAGATGCCATTTCCGCTGCTCGTCCCGGTGCGCGAAGGGAGAATATCGAGACGTACATTAAGCGTATCGAGAAGCTGGAAGAACTTGCTCAGTCAGTTCCCGGCGTCGAAAAGAGTTATGCCGTACAGGCAGGTCGCGAAATCCGCGTCATGGTATTGCCGGACAGCGTCTCGGATGAAGAGATGCCGTTGCTCGTACATGAACTCTGCCAGACCATCGAGCGTGAACTGCACTATCCCGGTCAGATCAAGGTCAATATGATCCGGGAAAGCCGTTACAGCGATTACGCCAAATAGCGACATGCTTTTTGACCTTTTTTGCGGTCAAGACCATGTCATCGGCGTGTGGATGTCGGACTGAAAACGAAAGCAGGTTTATCGCAAAGCTCAAATAGAGTTTGCGATAGCCTGCTTTTTCTTTTCTCAAAATGGTACAGTGTGTTACGCTTAATCTAATGCCTGAATAGGAGAAAGTGTGAGTCTTTGAAAAGAGTTACGGCGATTTTGTTAAGTGTCTTATGCGTGGTGTCTCTTACATCGTGTGCGCCTGCCTCGAATGATGACGCGCTTTTAACGACGCCTGCGACAGACGATACTGCAATCGCCACGCTACCACCGCCTATCGGAGATGAGAGAATGACGGAGCTTCGCGTCGCCATTCGTTATGAAACGGATATGAATCCCCTCTACCCGAAACATTACGCGACGCGGTCGCTGCTTGCGCTCGTCTACGATACTCTCTTTCGAGTTGATCACGAGGGAAAGATTGTTCCCGATCTTGCCAAATCAATTACTTACGATGTTGCAACGATGACATACCGTATTCAGATCGATGATGGAAAGACATTTCATAGCGGAAAAAAGTTAACAGCACAGGATGTCAGAGCATCGTTGCTCAAGACAATCAGCATTATGACGGCAGATCTTAGTGATGAAGAACCAACCACGGATACAGAAAATGGCGAGACGGATACGGACCGATCGACAGTCAAAGATGAAGATAACAAACTAAGCATGTCATACGAAGATGGCGCGCAATTTCAGGCGTCTTCATTCTCTTTCATGACTTCCTTAATGAAGAAAGAATACCGTAACATCCGACAAGTCTCAACGGAGGGCTCGGATGTCATTCTCATTGAATTGCATAGACCCGATCCCCACGTCATCGGACTCCTCACATTCCCAATTATCTCGGAATCAGATGTCAATCTGCGTTCTAAAAATCCAATTACCGGTAGCGGGACGTGGCAAATCGTGTCAACGGAAAACGGTCGCCTTGTAACTCTCGAGCGAGTTGAGAAGGNTTCTGGAATCAGGAGGATTTCCGCCAAGGCTTTTGACGCAATCGACGGTGCTATGCAGGCTTTTGATGACGGTGAAATCGATGTACTCGTATTAGATTCCTCTGAGACATCGCTTTACGCCGACCGGACGAGAATTAGAAAACAGCGCATTGATTACCCTGGCTATGTTTCTCTCTACTTTCGAGACGACGGTCGTGATTCATCCCTTTTATGGCGCGACTATATGATCCGTGAGATTCGCTCGGATTCAAAGGGAGACCAATTTGCTGCTCCCTTTGACCGAGCTCTTTTCCCTTTATTGCCTGGAGATTCCAGGCTTCAGAACGTCCCGATTCCTGCTTATGCAATCGGCGATCTCCCTGTGCTTGAACTTCCCGACGACGAGCCTGAGCCTACCGAGACGATAGATGACGCAGGTGCACCTACGCCTGTGAAGCCTGATATGCGTGAGCCCTTTGTTTTACTCGTCCCGGATGGTTTTACTCCGTATCGACTTGTAGAAAACATCGGGGCATGTGCGTCGCGCCTCGGCAGAAGATTTGTTCCCCAGTATGTTTCAGAAGAAGAATGGACGAATACGTTGCGTAATTATTCGTATGATGCCGCACTATTGATTGATACATCTCACATATTTTTGGATCCCGTCGATTATCTTGATGGTTTGCAGGATGCAGGACTGTTTGATTGGACGGAGATTGTTGACGCCGAGGATGTATTTACGCTGAGAGAGGCACAACACCTTGTCTCTTTGCCGGAAGGTTCAAATCTTGAAAAGTTTTCAGAAATCACCTATGCTCAGACCGTTTCACGCGTTTTTTCATCATTGCCTGTTCTCGGTCTTGCCATAACAGAGACAATGGTATTGTACGGAAATAATGTGGAGAACACGATGTCGGGCAGCTGGTACTCGCCCTATGAGAATGTTGAGGAGCTTGTTGTATGGAGACCGTGATCATATTAATTTTAGTCGCACTCGATCAATGGACGAAAGGTTTAGCGGAACGATTGATCGGGGAGACAGGTCATGTGACGGTAATTCCGCATTTCTTTGAATTGCGTCTCACATACAACAAAGGTGCGGCATGGAGTTTCTTGTCGGATCATTCATGGGGGGTTGTATTTCTGTCGATTGTATCAATTTGCATCATCGTATCGCTTCTCTACATTTTGAAACATACAACGGGGAAGCGCGCACGATGTGTCCTGATGCTCATCATTTCCGGAAGTGCCGGCAACTTAATCGATCGGTTGCGCGTAGGTGCCGTGGCAGATTTCCTGTCTTTTACGTTCGGCGATTACGCCTTTCCCACGTTCAATGTGGCTGACTCGCTTATCACGGTCGGTACGGTCTTACTCGTGATATTTATCATTTTTGATCGTTCATTTTTAAACGCGTTTCTCGACAATAAAAAGTTAGGTCGTTGGCATAAGCATGTCGAAGGTGAGACAAGTGAACGCTCGAACGATCAGATCGATAGTGATGTACAGGATGTACCCGATGCAAGCGGGTCACGGGATACGATGGTTGAGTGATGATGAGTCGTGAATCGTTCATTATTCAGGCGGGTCAGGGCGGTGTGAGACTCGACAAAGCGCTTGCAATAAGATTCCCATTCGTATCGAGAGAAAAATGGCAGGCTCGTATTAAAGCAGGGTTCGTCACTGTCAACGACAAANAAGCCTTGCCATCTCGAAAGCTTCAACCGGGAGATCTAATCGTAGCGATCATGCCTGACGAGATCATTCAGGAGCAACCATTGCCCGAGTTGATTCCTATAACCGTCCTATATGAGGATGAGTGGTTTGCAATTGTTGAGAAAGATGCCGGCATTGTAGTTCATCCCAGNTTTGGTCACGAGACTGGAACTCTCGTTAATGCGTTGCTATCTCGGTTTTCCGATCGGCTGTCTGAAGCCGGCGGCGCGTATCGCCCCGGAATTGTTCATCGTCTTGACAAAGGTACGTCCGGAATTCTAATCGTTACGCTTGATGATCAAGCACATGATCGTATTTCTCGTTCTTTTCGCGAGCGCAATGTGGAGCGATATTACGATGCTATCGTTTACGGAGTCCCTGATTCTGATCGTGCTATGATCGATTTGCCGATTGGACGCGCCAAAGTAGAACGCATGAGAATGGAAATTCGGGCAGATGGCAAACCGTCACAGACATTTTTTGAAGTGGTGGCAACGGATGGCGAGTATACCCATGTGAAATGTCGTCTGATTACGGGACGAACGCACCAGATACGCGTTCATCTTGCCTATATCGGTCATCCTGTCGTCGGTGATCTTCTTTACGGAGGACGCCGGTCGGGGAGTGATGCGCATGGATACCAGCTTCTTCATGCTTCGCGTATTTCATTTGATCATCCGATTACTAAGAAGCGAATTGATGTGAATAGCCCGCTACCGGCTCGTTTCGAGCCCTTTCTTGAAAAATTTCGCGCGAATTCTGCCCAAGATTGCGGTTCATAGAGTATTCTGTTTTTATGAGAGACATGATATGGAAAAGAGTCATAGCAGTTTTTGCGGCCTTGCTGATCGGCATTGGTATTGCTTCTGCTGTGAAAGATTTGACAACGATGGCAGCGGGAGAAGATATCAGTGCCGACATCATACAGGCGCGCGAGGAACTCGCTTTTGAGGAGGCCAATTTCAGGTCATTAAGATCGCTGAATGACCGGTTAGAGGCTCGTAAAAAGCTTTTGCTCAATAGCTTGAGTGAACAAGGTGTCATGTCGGAGATAATTGCCGAGCACGCGAAGTTTGCCATGCTTGCCGGTCTTACTGACGTTAAAGGACCCGGAATCACGATCACATTGAATGATAAAACAGGCTATGATCCATTGAAAGATCCAATTGAATCTGTCATCCACGACAGTACAATCAATTATGTCATCAATTTACTTTGGTCGGGAGGAGCCCGAGCCATCTCATTTAACGATGTAAGGTTGACGGCCATTTCTGAAATCAATTGTGTTGGACCCACGATCTTGGCGTATGGTGTCAGACAGATGCCGCCGTATGTGATTTCTGCCATCGGACCAGTCGACAAGTTACTTGATGCCGTCCAAAGCGACTCATTTCTTGCCCGACTCTCTCAACCTGAAGTCGGTATTAGGATCAGCATCTCCACTGATTCAGAGGTGATTCTTCCCTCATTTTTGAAATCGCGAGATTATTCACATTTTATGGACTTACTCGAAACGCCTTAGGCAATGTTGTCTATCATTGGTATATGAGGGTATAGATATGAGAAACAAAAAATTCTACCAATACGGAACGATCCTTATCGTCTGCATTCTTGTCGGCGCTGTTATCGCATTGCTCATGAAAAATGTTAATGCTTTTGATACGGGGAGTAAGAGTTTGCAAGAATTGCAAAATCAAATAATCGAATACCAACGAAAGAATGAGGAACTGAATAACAGAAATGCACGTCTTTATGACTACATTCGTGAACTTGAGCGCGATGAAGGTGAGAGTTATCTTCTTGTTATGGAGGAAAGGGAAAAGTTTGCAACTTTTGCCGGTCTTAGAACAGTAAAGAATGACGGTGTTGTCATTACGCTATCGCCGATCGGCGATTACAATATTCAGGATGCCCTCGTTCGACAGTTTACGAATGAGCTATCAGCACTCGGAGCACAGGCAATCTCGATCAATAATGAGCGCAAAGTGACGACAACGGAGATCAGAACAAGTCGTGACAATATCATGATCAACGGTATCGCATTCGCTCGCTCTGAACCATTCGAAATAAAGGCGATCATCGATCCTTCCAAGATTGACAGTTTTGTAGTTCCTTATCTGCAATCGGTCAGTGAGAGTATCAAGAAACAGTTGGGCGAGGATTCGGTCGCCATCACCGTACGGCATGAAAAGGGCATCATCATTCCTGCGCTGAGTGAGGACAGGATAGGATATGCGATGGATCTGCTACAGCCAGTCGATTAGTGATTATAACGATGATGATCACGAGAGGATGCCCGACAAGCTATAATAAAAGAACGATGGATAATAACGTGACAGTCTTTGAAAAACACCTCGAACTCGATCACCCTGATGAAGGATTAGCACTTCTAGGAACGTGCAACGGACATGCTGAAATAGTCGGAAAGTCACTCAATGTGGCGGTGGAGACGACGGCGACCGGGATCGTTATACGCGGCGATAAGAATGCAGTTGAAACGGCTGAGCGTATTTATAAGCGTCTCCATGAGCTTTGCCGTTCAGGTTCTGCTCCTGTTACGGAGCAGCTCATTCGTTATCTTCTAGATGCTTTTTTAGAGGGGGAATTTGCGTGCGCGGAGAAATTTACGCCGAATATAATATGTGTCAATGCGAAAGGTCGTCCGATCCTGAGTAAAACGGTCGGACAACAACGTTATGTTGACGCGATAAGAACGCATGAATTGACATTTGCCATCGGACCTGCAGGAACGGGGAAGACTTATCTTGCCGTCGCTATGGCAGTCAAGGCTTTCAGGGCGCATGAGATATCTCGCATTATCCTGACGAGACCTGCAATCGAAGCCGGTGAGAACCTCGGTTTTCTACCGGGAGATTTGCA
>JGI24712J26585_10004248_pt1 | contig 10996 bp, 11 predicted proteins | sample BioPla3DNA2_FD_26585 | JGI IMG/M metagenome (IMG submission 26585)
AGCGTTGTTGTTTCTTGTTAATGTACAGGAGGCAATAATATTTTTGTTAGCCACCGGACCGCTTGGATTGGCTGCTGCACTTGTTGCAGTCCCTGCCATTCCATTTTGGCGGAAATCCTTAGTTTCCACCTTGCTACTGACTTGCGGTATTCTTCTTCTAATCTTTTTGGTAGGCCTGCCCGGCCTGCAAAATATTGTCAGTTCCTTGAATATAGCAATTTTTTTAGCTATTATTTTATTCAGTTTCCTTTATTCCTCGTTATTTATGGGTATAGCATTGTTTGTACAAAAGCGTATGTCTTCAATATTTGCCGAAAAGTGTGTCGACACCGATGCCGATGTTGATGCTGGTGTCGATGTCGATGAATCCCGGGTTTCTGATACCAGTCCCTTTTAACTTGGAACTTACTCCGATATGTTATTGGAGGACGTTCATTTGGTCATCCACCCTGCTTATTTTCCATATCACCCCGGATTTCGGGATTGCATTTGGGGCCATATCGGCGAATTCCCATACACCAAAGTCTAAAACATAAAGTGACTTGCCATCCTTATCAAATTTAACATCGATGGTACGCTTCAGCCCGTTACCATGGCGTCCCGCCCGGGCCTTATTTTTGGTTTTCGCGAACCAATCATAATCCCCTGTCTTCGGGTCTACAACCAATACACCGCTGGGCGCTTGTTCCTTAGTATCCTGTGTTAAAGGTTGGCCGTCGCCGAAGGCGGTTACGAATATACCCTTTATGGGGAAATTTTTGGGGGCATAGTCCATTTTCATGGGGGAATAATGTGGAGGCAATGAAGTTAATGGCGGTGTTACCTCGGGAGGATCTTTTATTATCGGGTTGCGGTTGATGCCCCGATCTGAGGCATACTGTTTATCCCATAGGGGAATTGTTCCCGCATAATCCGGCCACCCGTACCAGGCACCTTCCTTCAATTTTACGATCCAGTCCGGAGAATTTTTAGAGGCCCTGACTCCTCTGTCATCATATCCGAGGACACTGGCATAAATGTTTCCTTCCTCATCTTGGGTCAGTCCGTAAGGATTTCGCAGTCCGTCTGCAAAAATGGAAAGGCTTCCGTCTTTCATGTCTAAGCGATGGACAGCCCCGTTAGCCGGTACTTTCCCCTTAACCTTTTCGCCGGGTTCCCTGGTCNGGCCAAAGGGTGCAAAGGCCCCAGTGGTTCCTTTAGCAGTGGGATCGGCACTTTTAAGGTCGAGAGAAGTATAATTTTCCCCCGTTAAGGTAAANTCCCTGGACGGAATATCATGAAAATCCGGATAACGGTCTGCCCAAGCATAAACGAAGTTATCCGAACCGACTACTCCTGCATTAGTCGCCGTACCTTGGCCGAAATAAATTGCACCGTCGGGCCCGAATAAAAGGTCTCCGTTTGGATGATCCCCGAGGGACGGCAGATGTGAAACTAAGTCCTTTCGTTTACCTGTTTTTATTTCCAACTCTGTTATGAATCCTCTATGGGAAACATACAAATTACCGTCTTTATATGTCAAACCGCTTATGGGTCCTTCAAATTTGTCGGCTATCTTTTTAAGTTTGCCCCCTTCATCCACCCTTAATATTTTAGCTTCTGTAGTTTTCGGTCCATAGCTGTGGCCGGATTCGGCAACATAAATAGTACCCTGTTCATCCATTGTTAAGCTGGTGGGGTAGGTCAAACCCTTGGCAATAACCTCTGCTCTGTAACCCCTTGGCAAATCAAGGTCCTCAGGGTTTGTGCTTATGGCCCCCCGCAAAAGGAAAGGTGTTGCTAAAAGAGCCAAAAGAACCAGACCGGCACCATAGCCCAGACTTCTCATAGATTTTCTTTCTGCAAATGCGTGGTAGATAAATGCCAGTGATATGCCGTAAACTATGAAAGTAACCAGTGTAAAAATGTGGTCCTGCGGACTTGTCAGTGACGGCGGGAAACCCAGCATTATCGGGACAAGGGTTAAAACCCCTCCGACCCAAAAAACAAGTCCTAACGCAGATCCGGCTAAAATCCTTTGCTTGATATCTAGGTGGCGATCCCTTACAAAAAGGCTGTAAATTAATCCGCCTATTATGCCGAAAAGTGCGGCAACTATAGATCCGTTGGTAAGGTCAGCTCTTGTTAAAATAAGGCCCAGGGCAGGCAGCAGCCATATCCCCCAAAATGCGAAGATTAAAATAAGACCGGCAAACAGTCCTGAAACCAGGCCTTTAGAAAGATTGTTTCCTATTGACACACGTATTCTCTCCTTTCATTTCAATTTCTGATGTTAGTTTGCTCTTTTAAATCGGATTAATACATGATAGGACTATCTAAATAATCTCATCCCATACACAGTGAATATATGCTGTGTGAAAAAGCACCTTTTTTACTTTTTTCATTCTACCCAACACTCAGTTAGCAATTTTAATAGGCCCACCACATTAATTTAAATAGTGGTAACTATGAAAAACCCTATTTTAAAACCTGGGTGTTGGGTCAGGATGACAATTTTCACACAGTCTGAACAGCCTGCGGTATTATCTTTTGATATCCCGCTAATTACGATAGCCCCGACTTTTTTCCCGTTTTCGATATTTTTGACTTGCAAAAAATAAAATAATAGATTAAAGTAAAGGCTATATAAACGCAATTAAAATGTTATGTAAAACAAAAAGGGGGTAGTTCAGTTGGGAATTTAGTCAGGAATAAGGTATTTATTTACGATACGACTTTGAGGGACGGTGCCCAGGCTGAGGGCATATCTTTTACGGTGAACGATAAGCTGAGGATAGCAGGAAGGTTGGACTCCTTAGGAGTGGATTATATAGAGGCGGGGAATCCCGGTTCTAATCCAAAGGACATGGAGTTCTTTGAAAGGATAAAGAAAAAACCTCTGCGCCATGCGAAACTGGTGGCCTTTGGCAGCACTCGGAGACCGGGAATAAGGGCGGAAGATGATGTCAATGTAAGGGCCCTCCTTACAGCCGACACCCAGGTGGTGGCCATATTCGGGAAGAGCTGGGACTTCCATGTCACGGATATTATAAGGACCACTNTGGANGAAAACCTCAATATGATCCGGGATACGGTATCCTTTTTAAANGCTGAGGGCAAAGANGTAGTCTTTGATGCGGAGCATTTCTTTGACGGCTACAAGGCCAANAGGGAATACGCACTGAAGACCTTGGAAGCGGCCAAAGAAGCGGGAGCCGATTCTCTGGCTCTTTGTGATACCAACGGAGGCTGTTTTCCATTTGAAATAACGGAGATAACTAAGGATGTGGTAGAGAGATTCAATCTGTCTATAGGCATTCATTGTCATAATGACGGAGGCATGGCGGATGCTAATTCCATCGTAGCTGTGGAGGCAGGGGCGAACCAGGTACAGGGAACCTTTAACGGCTACGGAGAGCGCTGCGGCAACGCCAATCTGTCCGTAATCATACCCAATCTCCAATTGAAGCGGGGGAAAGCCTGTATAAAGGAAGAAGGGATGAGGGAATTAAGTGCGGCCTGTCGTTATATAAGCGAGATAGCGAATCTGCCTTTCAATGAAAGGCAACCCTATGTGGGAAGGAGCGCCTTTGCCCATAAAGGCGGGATGCATATAGACGGAGTCCAAAAAAACCAACATTCCTTTGAACATATTGAGCCGGAACTTGTGGGGAATGAGCGGAGAATACTTATGTCCGAAGTTTCCGGCAGGAGTACAATACTGAAGGGGATTCAGAGAGTTGTGCCACAGGTTTCTAAAGAATCGGAAGAAACCGTCCTAATCATGGATAGGTTGAAACAATTGGAGCATGAGGGTTACCAATTCGAGGGTGCGGAGAGCTCCTTTGAGCTGATGGTAAGGCGGGTTCTCGGAAAATCAAAAATCTTCTTCGATGTAAAGGATTTCAGGGTCTTGTGCGAGGAGCATTGGCAAAACGACTACAGTGCATCGGCTATCATAAAGCTGAAGGTAGACGGAAACGAAGAGATTATTGCGGCGGAAGGGGACGGTCCTGTAAACGCCTTGGATACAGCCCTTCGTAAAGCGCTTGAAATATTTTATCCGCAGCTGAAAAGGATGCGTTTGACGGACTACAAGGTAAGGGTAGTGGATACTACAAAGGGCACAGCTGCAAAGGTAAGGGTCCATATCGAATCCACGGACGGGGAGAGGGTCTGGGGTACGGTAGGCCTTTCCAGCAATATCATTGAAGCCAGCTGGGATGCCTTAGTGGATTCCATAGAATACTTTTTATACTTAAACGGTGATGCTGAAAATGAAACTAAAAATACATGAGGGGAGTGAAGGTTATGGGAATGACCATGACACAGAAGATTTTAGCAGCCCACGCCGGTCTTGATAAGGTTGTGGCAGGGCAGCTTATAATGGCAGATTTGGATTTAGTTTTGGGCAACGATGTAACCAGTCCCGTAGCTATAAATGAATTTAACAAGATAGGGGCAGAAGGGGTCTTTGATAAAACGAAGATAGCCCTTGTACCGGACCATTTTACTCCCAACAAGGATATAAAATCTGCGGAGCAATGTAAGTTAATAAGGGAATTTGCTCTGGATAAGGGGATTGAAAACTACTTTGAGATAGGCGAGATGGGCATTGAACACGCTTTGATTCCCGAAAAGGGTTTGGTAGTCGGTGGAGATGTGGTAATAGGTGCCGATTCCCATACCTGTACCTACGGGGCCTTGGGGGCTTTTTCCACCGGGGTAGGCAGCACGGATATGGCGGCCGGAATGGCCAACGGCAAGGCCTGGTTTAAGGTGCCGGAGGCCATCAAAATAATCCTTAAGGGAAGTCTCCCTAAATGGGTCAGTGGAAAGGATGTTATACTGCATATTATAGGCATGATAGGTGTGGACGGCGCCCTCTATAAGTCTATGGAATATACGGGACCCGGAGTTGCGTCCCTATCCATGGACGACAGATTTACCATAGCCAATATGGCTATCGAAGCAGGAGCAAAAAACGGAATCTTTGAAATAGATGAAAAAACCATTGCCTATATGAAGGAACATTCCACCAGGGAATATACTATCTATAAGGCCGATGAGGATGCGGAGTATGTGGAGACCATTGAAATAGACCTGGCCGCTTTGAGGCCTACGGTAGCTTTTCCCCATCTTCCCGATAATACCAGAACCATAGATGAGGTAGGGGTTGTGCCTATCCATCAGGTGGTAATAGGTTCTTGCACCAACGGAAGGATTGGGGATCTCAGGATTGCTGCCGAAATTTTAAAAGGCAGGAAGATAAAGAAGGGCGTCAGAACCATTATCTTTCCCGCCACTCAAAAGATTTATCTTCAAGCCATGGAGGAAGGTCTTTTGAAGATATTTGTTGAAGCCGGTGCCGCTGTCAGCACTCCCACCTGCGGACCTTGTTTGGGCGGCCATATGGGGATACTGGCATCGGGAGAAAGGGCTGTTTCTACAACGAACAGGAACTTTGTAGGCAGAATGGGGCATGTTGAGAGTGAAGTGTATCTGGCAAGTCCGGCCGTTGCGGCAGCTTCAGCCCTGACGGGTAAAATTTCGTCCCCTGAGGAGGTTGTGTAGATATGAAGGGTAAAGTTATAAAATACGGAGATAATGTGGATACGGATGTCATCATTCCTGCCAGATATCTGAACACCAGTGATATAGATGAATTGGCAAAGCATTGCATGGAAGATTTGGATAGGGATTTTGTAAACAGGGTAAGGCCCGGGGATATAATGGTAGCGGGCAAAAACTTTGGCAGCGGTTCTTCCAGGGAACATGCTCCTGCGGTAATCAAAGCCTCGGGGATAAGCTGTGTCATCGCAGAAACCTTTGCCAGAATTTTCTTTAGAAATGCCATAAATATCGGGCTTCCTATTATGGAGTGTAAAGAAGCCTCTGAGGATATAGAAGATGGGGATGTGGTTTCGATAGATGTTTACAGTGGAGAAATAACCAATGAAACCAAGGGAAAAAGCTACAAAGGAACGCCTTTTCCCGAATTTATTCAGGATATAATAAAGGCAGAAGGCCTTGTAAACTATATAAAAGAAGAGGGGAAATAGACATGAAGATAGCCTTGATTCCCGGAGATGGAATCGGACCTGATATAATAGACCAAGCCGTAAAGGTTCTGGATGCCATTTCCCGAAAGTATAACGTTAAATTCAGTTTTGAAGAGGTTTTGATGGGTGGGGTAGCCATAGATAAAACCGGGGTACCCCTTCCCGAAGAGACTATGGATATATGTAAGAACAGTGATGCTGTGTTACTGGGTGCCGTAGGCGGCGATGAATGGGATAACCTGCCCGGCCATTTAAGGCCGGAGGCCGGGCTTTTAGGTCTGCGAAAGGGCTTGGGGGCTTTTGCCAATCTTCGCCCCGCCATACTGTTTCCCCAGCTGAAGAATGCTTCCACCCTGAAACCGGAAGTTTTGGGGGATGGCCTTGATATTATGGTTATCCGCGAACTGACGGGGGGTCTTTACTTTGGTGAAAAGGGCAGAGAAGGCGAGGGTACTGAGGAAAGGGCATGGGACACTTTGCCCTATACCTATTCTGAGATTGAAAGGATAGCAAGAGTGGGCTTCGAACTGGCCATGAAACGAAAGAAAAAACTTATGTCTGTAGATAAGGCCAATATTTTGGAGAGTTCCAGGCTGTGGCGGGAGGTTGTCACCAAAATTGCCAAGGATTATGAAGAAGTTACTCTGAGCCATATGTATGTTGATAACGCGGCCATGCAGCTGATCAGAAATCCAAAGCAATTCGATGTAATAGTTACTGAAAATATGTTTGGGGATATCCTGAGTGATGAGGCTTCCATGCTGACGGGTTCGTTGGGCATGTTGCCATCCGCCAGCTTGGGCAAAGGAACCCCTGGTATTTACGAACCTATTCACGGCTCGGCACCGCAAATCGCAGGACAGGATAAAGCCAACCCTATAGCCATGATCATGAGTGTTGCCATGATGCTAAGACATAGTTTTGATATGGAACAAGGGGCCTTGGCTATCGAAAGAGCTGTTTCTAAGGTCCTGGATAAGGGCTACAGGACAGGGGATATTATGGAAGACGGCAAAGAGCTTATCGGAACCAATAAGATGGGTGATTTAATAGTTGCTGAAATTTAAAAAATGTGCTAGGGATAGTTCCTAGTGCATTCAATCATAAAGGGAAACAACGGGGTCAGGCTTGAATGACTTATTTATTTTGTGTAGGTAAATTATCCAGGCTTGGCCTCAAATGTACTGAGGAAGGTCCCCGTTATATCGTAAACCAAAGGAGGATCCTATAAAAAATTAAATTTCAATTTGGTTTAAATGGAAATTTCTATGTTATAATATATATGAATAACTTTTAGTAGTATTTTCAGGGGAAAGCATTAACAAATTGGAGGGATTCATGTGACTCTCGCGAAAAGAATTGAAAGGGTATTGAGGGATGAATTAAAACCGGAGGATATTAAAACGGTTATTGATTTGGCTGAATTTTTAAAATTCAAGGAAACCCAAGACAGGTGGAACAAAATAGATGCTTCGGGGCATGAATACATAACCGAGGAGGAGCGTCTTCGTTTGAAGGAGGTTAAATCAAAGGGCGATTTTATCGAACAAAATGATCTTCTAAGAGAACTAGAAATTGATGAAGATGAGATATAACATCAGGTATGAGAAAACCTGTCTTAAATATCTAAAAAAACTGGACAGGAATACACAATTAAGGATAATCAAATCTATAAATCGGCTTCCCTTTGGTGATGTAAAAAAACTACAGGGCAAAACAGAAGACTATAGGCTGAGGGTTGGAAAATACAGAGTTATATTCAGCAAGGAAGAAAAAAACTTGACTATAAATATCATTGAAATTGCATCTAGGGGGGAAGTTTATAATAAATTATAAATTAATTTCCTATAAAAGGTGCAGAAGGATACAGACATTGGGATGCTGGCAACAAATTTGGAACCGGGCAGAGGGTGATATGCACGGATAGAAAAATCTATGTCTTGGAGGAATTCAAATGAGAAAAGAGGCAACCCTTGAGCAATGGAAGAAATTATATGATGTGGCGATTAAAATCAAAGAACTTCAGCCGTGGGAGCATCTTTGGGATCTTGATATAATAACTTTAATAATACCAGGCAGAGAGATGATTTATAACAGCGTAATGGGCAGAGGCAGGGAATGTTATGGAATAGGGAGTTATATCAGTGATAAAGCAATAAATAACTTCCATAATATGCTGGAGAGTAAGAATTTCCCCATTGAACAGACGATAAGGTTTCAAGATGACGATATAATTATGTGCTATTTTGGGAGTAGGGATGAATTAACCGCAAAGGAATTAAAACTAATCAAAGATTTGGGATATAAATTCAGAGGCAAAAATAACTGGATTTATTTTCATTCCTTTAAAAAGGGATATGCACCGTTTATGCTTGACCAAGAAGAAGTTCTGCTGGAAACTGAAATATTGCAACATCTGTATATGTCTTTAAATATCTATATTATAGAAGGCCTGAAGGTTGATTTTGAAAATGGAAGGTCATTGACGAGAACATGGAGTGAAAAAGAGGGGCTATGGATGAATTTTGAGGCACCCCTAATGAGACCGGAAGAGAAATATTTGGCACCAACCATCGAGGATGAAGATTTTAAATTTGAAGCGGATATTATGGAGACGACTGAACAAATTTGGGAATTGGATATTGCATATACGAGCGGAGCAATAAAGGATAAAGAATATGAAAGACCGGTAAGTATCAGGATATGTATTCTTGCAGAAAGTAAATCCGGGATTATGTTAGATCAAGATATATTGACTCCTGATGATAACGAAGCAAGTATAATTTTAAATATGGTCTCTAATCAAATGTTTGATCTTGAAAAACCATCTAAAATATTGGTAAGGGACAAGGCCACATATTATATTATAAAGGACATTTGTAATGTTGCAAAAATAAAATTGGAGATAAAGGAACGTTTAAAGACGATAGATTCTTTTTTACGTGAATTTGCTACCGGGAGGTTTGGGTAGATGTGCTGGCGACGGTTCCCGGTACATTAAACCCTGAGGGGAAACAGCGGGGTTAGGCTCGAATAAGTAAATTATTCAGGCCGACCCCATAAACATATGTTATAAAACATGGGGGGGGCAAGGAATGAAAAAAGCTATTGTGTTAGTAATAATATTAGTATTGGTCGGTCTATTTGTGTTAGTAGGAACTGCTGTTAGAAATAATATAGTTAAATTGGCAGACAAAACAGTTGTTTCTGATTTGGAGTTGGCCAGTGTGGAAGACGGCATATATAAAGGAGAATTTTCATTATTGCCGGTTAGGGCTGTAGTCCAGGTTAGCGTTGAGGATCATCAAATACAAGAGATCAAAATCCTGGAACACCAAAATGGACTTGGGGAAAAAGCGGAAACAATTATCGACCGTGTAATCGAAAAACAGGGCCTGGATGTCGATGTAGTTTCAGGGGCAACTGTGAGCAGTAAAGTCATGCTCAAAGCCATAGAAAATGCTTTGGTTAAATAGTGTGCCAGGGGGACGTTTCGTTTGACACATAATGTGATATAATTATGATAGCAACTATTTACGTGGTCAGGGGGAGTAACATGGGTGATTTTAATAAGGGGTTATTAGATAAAAATAAATTGTTGAAGGTTTTTGATTATCTCAATGAACGCCTAAAAGAAAATCAATTACAACTTGAAATTACGGTCTATGGTGGCTCTATTATGACCATGGTTTATGATAACAGGCCTGCTACTAAGGATATTGATTGTGTGTTTAGTAAGACAAATTTAGCATTATTGGACAATATACTGGGACTTACTAAATTTACCTTTAACCTTTCTGATAATTGGATAAATGAAGAAATAAAGGAACCGTTAAAATTTCTTTTGAAAGAAGATAAGGAAATTTATAGGATATATTCTAACTTAAAAATATTAAAACCAAAAGCAGAACAATTACTTGCCATGAAAATATTAGCTGCCAGGCCGGAGCCGGCCAAAGATTTCATGGATGCTTATATATTGTGCAAGGATTTAGATATTACTACCAAAACAGGGCTTTTAAACACAGTTTCAGATTATGTACCCCCTATATTATTGGGAGAGAGACAAATAAACTTTATTAAATATCTGGGAGAGGATTTGGGTTATGATTGGAAATAAATATTTAAGGGATTTATTTGAATATCCGGATGAAGACACGAGTATAAATCAATTGCTGGAATTGTTAAAATTCAGGGATGTGGAATTCATAGATAGCCTGGAACATGAACCTGTGAATCTGGGTGCATGCAACAATGAGGAAATAAAATATCTGACAAAAGTATCAGCGTTAATAGATTACTATTTGCAATTACATGGTCTGGAGGTTCCCGATTGGTTAAGAGACAAGAGGTTGATATTTGAAAAACCTTATTTTCATCCCAAAAGAATAAGTGACTTCGGCAAAGTGAAATTACAATATACAAATCCNGCCCCTTTCAGGACAAGGAATGTTTATTTTGATTTGCATGGAATTGAAAGAGTNTGAATTAACANGGGAGAATTTATTTGTGTTATAATATACCCAATAATACAAAAAGGTGAGCAAATTGGACAAAAAAATAGTATCGCATTTAAAATCTCGCAAAAACAAAGAAATTCCGCTTACAGAGATAGAAAAACTCTTCACAGGTGATATAAATTATGGGGATTTCGCGAAAACAGTAAAATCCTTGGAAGAGAAAAATATATTAATACCTGTAAAATCTCATAAAACAAACAACAAATCTATTCCACTCTACAACACCTATCGAATAAANAAATCATATTTCAAAGACAAACTTGTAAATCAAATACAGACATTTAAACTCAAGGCAGATGAAAATATTAATTTGCAGGATTACTTTTCCCTCGGCGAACATGAATGGAAGAAAGACCTGCAGTATATACAGTTAATTGATGCCTATATCAAAGAAAAAGGTTTTCCAAACAGGGAAGCCCCTTCTCCGGAAAGGTC
>JGI24712J26585_10004250_pt1 | contig 10992 bp, 10 predicted proteins | sample BioPla3DNA2_FD_26585 | JGI IMG/M metagenome (IMG submission 26585)
GCTTTCTATATCTTAGTTAGGCTTGGTTATTGCCACCAGCCCCCAGATTACCGCCACTTGCTAATTGGGATTCGGCTTGGGCGATCATCTTCCGCACCATCAGACCGCCAACATAACCGTTTTGACGTGAGGTCAGATTCCCTTTATCACCGCTGTAGTCAAGCCCCAATTCAGCAGCAATTTCATTTTTGAACTTCTCCAGCGCTTGTTCAGCACCACTTACTAAAATACGGTTACGCCCTGTTTGGTTGACTTTGTTTGTTGCCATTCACATTCACCTCCTTTTGCTCTTTGTGTCTATATTATTATCTCGTAGGAAAGCTTATATACTAGAATCATTTTCCTAAAAAGATATAAGATAACACTAAAAAGCAAAAAAATACCTGGGAATTAATTCCCAGGTATTTTTTTGTTCTTTAGTAAACATACAGGTTTAGCTTAGATTAAGGGAGATAACAGCCGACTACCATGAGGATTAATCCGGCAAAACAGCTATGGCCAGCACTCCCGGTCCCAGATGTGTGCCGATGACTGAACCAACTGCCGCCAGCAGGACTTCCGAAAAATTATATTCTGCTTCGATTATTTCTTTCATTTTCAGCGCAGCAGCTAATTCACAAGTATGCAGGACTACAGCCTTTCCCTGTACATCAGGACCAAATTCTTCACCGATGATTTCGATTAAGCGCTGCTGTACCTTTGCTTTGCCGCGTACTTTTTCTTTCGGCACAATTATACCATCTTTCAAAGTTAACAGAGGCTTTAGGTGCAGCAGGCCGCCTAAGAGGGCAGCCGCTTTGCCGATGCGGCCATTTTTTTGCAGATACTCTAAAGTATCCACAGCAAAAAATACTTTTGCTTTCTGTAAATTTTCTTTAATCTGCACTGTTATTTCTGCTTTTGATTTCCCTGCTTTCACCGCCCGGGCTGCCTCCAGTACCACCATGCCTAAGGCCATACTGCCTGTTTGTGAATCAAAAATTTCAATGTCCAGTTCCGGCAGTGCTTCTTTGGCAATCATGGCAGACTGATAAGTACCGCTTAGCTGTGCCGAAAGATGGATAGAAATGATTGTGTCACCCTGCTGTGCAATTTTGCCGTATACAGCCTCAAAATCTGCAGGTGAAGGCTGCGAAGTGCGAGGGATAATGTCGCTCGCCTGCAGTTTAGCGAAAAAAGAATCTGGATCTAAATCAATCCCGTCTAAATACTCCACGTCACCAAAATGGACCTTTAAGGGCACCACAGCTATGTCCAGTTCAGATACAAGCTCTGGAGGCAAGTCTGCGGTGCTGTCTGTTACAATCTTGATAGCCAATAAGTCACGTCCTTTCGGTTAATTACAATCATTCAACAGAGATAATATAGTAGTAATGTGGCTGTTTTCCCTGATAGACTTCTACATCGTAGTCACTGAAATGCGAAGTAAGTTCTTCCTGCAGGCCTGCTGCAGCAGCTTCATCAACGGCCTCGCCGGCATAAAGGGTAATAATTTCTGTTTCATCATCTACCATCTGCCGCAGTAAATCTTTAACGATTTGCCCTACATCAGCTCCTGCGACAACTATGTCATCTTCCAGTAAACCTATGATGTCATGCTCACGAATATCAAGTCCGTTAACCTTACTGTCACAAACAGCATAGGTAACGGCTGCCGATTTTATCTGTTTTCCTGCACGCTCCATAGCCGCCTCATTATCGGCCAGAGTTTCCTCTTCCGAATATGCTAACATTGCCGCTATGCCCTGCGGAATAGAGCGTGTCTCTACTACCCTGACATCTTTTTCAATCAGTTCATTAACCTGTTTGGCAGCCAGAATAATATTTTTGTTATTGGGCAGCACGATTACTTCCCGCTGCGGCAATTCCTTTACTGCCTGCAAAATATCTTCCGTACTGGGGTTCATAGTTTGCCCACCATGTATAACTTTAGCAACCCCCAGACTTTCAAAGATTTGCCTCAGGCCCTCACCGGCAGCAACGGCAACGACAGCTATACCTTCCGCAGGTTGAGACGGTACTTCTGTCTCGGCTGCCAAGATATGCTGATGCTGCTCCCGCATATTATCAATTTTAATTTGATGCAGAGAACCGTGGGCAAGGCATTTTTCCAGCACCTGGCCGGGGTTATTAGTATGAATATGAACCTTTACTACTTTTTCATCGCCTACTACTAACAGTGAATCTCCCAGCAAACTAATATCACTGCGGATTATATCCGTGCTCAGCTTTTCACCCTGCACCATTAGCTCTGTACAATAGGCAAAAACAATATCTTCAGTACTAAATACTTCCTGCGGTTTAACCGGTTTGCTGTCTGTCGCCACACTCTTTTCTTCCGGAATCTCTTCTCCCAGCAGCTGGGCGAGAAAACCTTTATAAATCTCAATTAAACCTTTTCCACCGGCATCAACTACACCTGCTTCCTTAAGCACAGGCAGCATATCCGGAGTTTTTGCCAATACTACTTCGCTATGTTCAATCACTTCACGCAGCATCTCATTAAAACCGGCACCACGGCCGGCAGATGTGACAGCTGCTTTGGCACTTTCTCTGGCAATCGTCAGCATGGTGCCTTCAACCGGTTTCATGACCGCTTTATAGGCAGCATGTACACCGCTCTGCATTGCCGCCGCAAATTCACGCGGTGTTACCTTCTTTTTTCCTTCCAGTCCTTTGGCAAAGCCGCGGAAAATTTGCGATAAAATAACACCAGAGTTACCACGGGCGCCCAAGAGCGAACCCGTAGCTAAAGCATTACCCACAGCAGATACAGTATCTTCATTTACCTTGAGCACTTCATTGAGTGCAGAACGCATAGTCAAACACATATTAGTGCCGGTATCGCCATCCGGAACCGGAAATGTATTCATGGCATTGATTACTTCTTTACTATTTTCCAGGAGGCGTGCACCGGCTACGACCATAGCTTTTAAATCAGACCCAACAAGCTGTTCCATTACTCTGCCTCCTATTTGTCAGCCACCCTAACTCCCTGAACATGCACATTTACTTGCGTCACATTTAGGCCAGTCAGTTTCTCCAAAGTGTATTTTACCTTTTCCTGTACATTGGCTGCAACCTCAGGAATTTTAGTTCCGTAGGATACAATAATGTATAAGTCAACAGACAGCTGATCTTCTACTTGTTTTACTTCTACACCGCGGCTTAAATTATCGCGGCCCAGCAGTTCGGCAATACCGTCCTTTAGTTTGGCGCGGGCAGACATACCTACCAAACCGTAACATTCTACCGCCGCAACACCGGCTAAAGTGGCAATCAATTCTTCAGAAATGATAATTTCACCATGCTCGGTTTGCATTCTATTGCTCATCTAAATCCCTCCTGTCAAATATTTATCAAGTTCAGTCGAGCTCCACCAAATCTATTCCAGGCTGCGGCCCTTTGGTAATACTATTGATTTACAACTGCTCATGTCATGGCTTACAACTTTCTGCCGGGGATGAGAGCGACTCGCTGCTGTAAAAGTTATTATGTCCTTGGTGTGCTCAGCAAACTCCCCTAAACAAATCCTGCGAATAGTTATTCCATGCCTTTCAGTTAAATTCCTGCTTGGCTAAAAATTACTTGCAACCATTCTTGACCTATGTTATCATTTAAAAAGTGATTTACGACATATTATGTTCAACATAATACCTTCATACTGCTTAAAAGGCAAGGGGGTGTCAGAATTGGCCAGAAGATGTGTTGTCTGTGGAAAAGGTACTGGGACAGGGTTAACCATCAGTCACTCTAATGTTAAAACAAAAAGGACTTGGAAAGCAAATGTGCAAAGAGTAAGGGTTCTCGTAGATGGGACACCCCGCCGTGTAAACGTATGCACACGCTGCCTCAAATCCGGCAAAGTCCAACGTGTAGTATAAAAACAAAAAAGCGCACAAGCGCTTTTTTTATTTCTGCCAAAGTCCAAGGATACTGCTTAAAATTTTTCCAATAAATTTCGGCACTTTAACGGTGTAAAAACGCATATTAGTCCCCCCTTCTAATAAATGCGCTCCTTCTTAAACACGAGCCACCCGGCCCAGATCAGGCCGAAACCCAGTAATAAAATCCAAATGTACCGTGGCAGGTTATTTATAACAATACCAATGCCGCTTACCGCCAGTGCCAGGCCGGCAATTTTGCGAACCAGGGTGCTCACCCTAAAGGTGCGCAAATTATCACCCCCCAGATGTTAAGCACACACTTTAGTATATGCACACCCTGCCGCTTTGGTGAATTATGCTAATTCCACAATTTTAACGGTTAATGCAGCTACTTTTATCAATTCGGGGATTTTTAAATATTCATTTACTGTATGTACCTGGTCATAACCGATGCCAAGATTAATGGTTGAGATGCCCTTACCATTAAAAATATTAGCATCACTGCCGCCACCGGTGGAGTGAATGTTAATGGGTAAGTTCAGGGCCGCGCCGGCTTTTTTCACCAGCTGTAATAATTTATGGTCCTCCTGTATATGATATGCAGAATAAAGCCGATTTACCTCCATTTCAGCACGCCCATTTTCTAAAGCGGCCGTTTCGACAATAGTTTTTACAATAGCCTCAGTCGCTTTCACTAATTTTTCTTCTACCAGGCTGCGTACTTCACCACGTATCTCTACATAGTCCGGCACAATGTTCGTAGCTGTGCCCCCGTTAATAATTCCTATGTTCGCCGTAGTTTCTTCATCTAAACGACCGATCTTCATTTTACTGATGGCTTTAGCCGCAACCACAATGGCATTGACTCCCTTTTCCGGCTCTACTCCGGCATGGGCTGCTTTACCATATATCTTAGCAATAATCTCATCCTGGGCCGGTGCTTGATTGATCACTGTGCCCGCATCACCGGTACTGTCTAAACATATCCCTAATTTTGCCTGCAGTTTTTCTACATCTAAACCTTTAGCGCCGTTTAAACCGCCTTCCTCGGCAATCGTAAAAACAACTTCAATACGCCCGTGCTGCAGTTGTTTTTCTTTGACAACACGTAACATTTCCAGAATTGCCGCCAACCCCGCACAGTCATCAGCAGCTAAAATAGTATCACCACTGCTTTTTATTATCTCACCCTCCACTACAGGCTTAATATTTTCGCCCGGGGTTACGCGATCCATATGCGCAGAAAAAAGCAGTGCCGGTTTCTCGGCCACTCCTTCTAACACACCAATTACATTGCCGGCATTCCCACCAATAGCTGCTCCCGCCTGATCTTCAGTGACTGTCAGCCCTAGTTCCTGCAGTTTACCTTTCAGATAATCCGCAATTGCCCGTTCATTTTTTGTTTGGCTGTTAATCTGTACCATTTCCAGAAAAGATTGTACTATACGTTCTTCATTGACCATGAGCAAAACCTCCTGTTTATCTATATCCTTTACCATTCTATTTGCTTAACAAACAGTATTATCCTGCCCAAGATTTCCACCTTCTAAAAATTATCTGAACAACAGCTTCGGATAATTTTTCCCGCTTTACATTTGATACAAAATACATTATAATTATTAGGTAACTTGCCGAAGTGGCGGAACTGGCAGACGCACTTGACTCAAAATCAAGCGGTCTCTGACTGTGTGGGTTCGAGTCCCACCTTCGGCACCATCTAAAACCAGTAACCACGGTCCTTTTCAGACCGTGGTTTTGTTTTTATACCGCAAAAAAAGCCTGAACCAGAATTCTAACAGATACTATGAACTGATAAGGTTAATTAAGTTATTCTTGTAAAGGATCTGTTTCAGTTATCAGCAGCTCAACTTTTCTGACCTCCGCTAAGCCGGATTCCCTGGCACGGGCCATCAGTTCCTCGATTTTTTGTGCAGCAGACTGATCAAAGACACTGGCCTTATGTATATCGACACATAAAAGTCCGGCTATTTTGTCTTCCTTAAGGTAACCCTGCCTGCATTTAACCGCAAATAAGCTCATTTTCCTCATCATTATACCGCCATGTCCAATAAGGTTTTTAGTTTAGACAAACCAGCTTCTGGCGAGGCATTCTGTGTCTGCACCCAGTCTTTTAGTTTCTCGATGGCCTTCCCGGAACCGATTACTTCCTGTGCAGTGTTGAATCCGTCTTTTATAGAGCTGCTCAATCCCGTCAGATAGAGGATCAGACCGGCATTTAAACAAACTATATCACAGCGGCTGCCAGTTACTCTGCCGCTTAACACTTTGATCAGGTTTACTGCCTCACTCCTGCGATCCTGCAAAGGTATGATTTCTTCCCGCTTCCCCCGCGGAATACCCAGATCCTCCGGCAGAAAAGAATAATCATTAATTTTACCATCCGGCATCAATTCTGCTACATATGTTTCACCCAAAGTAGAAGCCTCATCCATCCCACTTACTCCATCTTCAGCTACACCATATACCACAAGGGCTCTTTTATAACCTATCTCCCGCATGATTACGGGAACAGACTGAAGCAGTTCTTTTGCATAAACTCCCCGGACTGCATAATCAGGCAGGGCTGGATTGGCTAGTGAAGCTGCAACATTTAAAACTGTACCAAAGGATATCTGTGACAGTATTCTGCCTAAAGCCCTGGGGTGTACCTTGGAACTCATGCCATTAAATAGTCCGATACCGGCCTTTTCAATGCTGTTTTTAACAATCTCCGGTTCACATTCCACGTCCACCCCTAGTTCTTCTGCCATATCCACTGTACCACAAAACGAGGTAATGGCCCGGGCTCCATGCTTGGCCATCGTAACGCCGGCGGCTGCCGCCACAAGAGAAGCTGCTGTACTGATATTAAAAGTTTTTACAGCATCCATCCCCGTACCGCAATTTTCTACCAGGGGTACCGAAACTTCCGGCTTTACCTTTACTGTGTCAAGCTCATAAATAGCTTCCCAGCTGCCGGCTATTTCATCAATCGTCTCACCTTTTGCCTTTAGTGCAGCTAAAAATGCTCCCTGGTGCATATCTGTCTGCTCATCCGCCAATATTTGACAGAAAAACTCTCTTGTTTCTTCCCTGCTAAGATGCTCTTTGTTAATTAACCTGGCCACTGCAGCTCCAAAAGCACGTGAATTCTTTTTAGTCATCACAGTATCCTCCTTTTTGTCTAAACATTGACGCTTTAAAAAGAAACTACTACTGACAATTGACTCAATGTTTTAATCATCTTCAGCCCTTTTTCCACCTCCTCCAAACTTATTACTTGAGAAAGCAGTTTTTTAACATTAAGGGCACCCGATGCTAAAAGACTTAATGCCTGTTTGTTGTGCGCACTTGTGCAGCCATAAGCACCAAACATTGTAAGTTCTTTATAGTGAACCAGGTTTAAATCAATTTTCATTTTATCTCCGGGCAGGAGCCCGCTAAAAAAGCCAAACCTTCCTCCCGCTGCCAGCAGATGGAGCCCTGAATTAAAAGCTTCGGCAGCGGGACAGCAGGGGATAACTACATCAACACCACGGTTATTGGTGATCGCCATAATTTCCCTATACAAACAACTTTTTGCGGGATTAAAGAGATAAGCAAAACCATACTTTTCCGCCTGCTCCAGCCTTCTCTCCAGTGGTTCGACTACAAAAATTTTTTTTGCTCCGCTGTTTCTCGCCAGAAGTGCATTTAGGATTCCCAGCCTGCCGGCACCAAAAATTAACACCGTATCGCTGCTTGTTATTTTTAAAGCCTCCTGCATATTAAGACTGCAGGCCAGAGGTTCTGTCATGGATGCCTCTTCATAGCTAAGATGGGGCGGGATCATGTTCAGCACCCCACTTAAAACCGCCTCTGCCGGCACCAGTAAATATTCGGCGAATCCTCCATCATAGTTAAAGCCCATAATCTTTAGCCGCCTGCACAGATTGTCCCGACCCTGAAGGCAAAACTCACAATGGCCACAGCTGATACCGGGAGATACCTGGACACGGTCGCCTTTTTTATACTTGTCAACACCGCTGCCTGTTTCAACCACAATTCCGGCGATTTCATGCCCTAACACCCTGGGCAGCTTTAAATCCCTGTGCCCCAGTTCATAACATTTCAAATCCGTTCTGCAAATACTGCAGGCCTTTACCTGCAGCAGCACTTCCCCGGCTTTGCAGCGGGGTATCTCCTTTTGCTTGATAAACAGCTTTTGCACGCCTTCCAAAACAGCTGCCTGCAACTAAACCAACCTCCTCTGAAGAAAAAAGTCCACGCTTAATAAGCGTGGACTTTCCACATCCAACCCTAAATATAAGCCGTCTTGATCAGCGAAAACAGCTTAAATCTTTCAGGCAGGTCTCCTGACTCAGGTTCATTGCCCAATACTCCCTTCCCCCGATTATGATGGAGTGGTCTACAGTACCGGCTTCCCTTCACAGTGGCGGGCCCGTTTAGGATTTGCACCTAATTCCCTATTCTCCCTTTTTAAAAGGGCACCTGAAAGCAAATAATATGCAATTGTCATAAATATTGTAATAACATTTTTCGAAAATGTCAATCTACTTATAATAATTGATAAGCTTTTCCTGCTGCTTTAGCCAACAAGAAGAACAGGAGAGCTTTTTGCGCTGTTTCTATACATTAGGATGCAAAGCAGTTTTTTATAATATGGGGAAAATGAAAGAATATCTACTTATGCCGCCTGAGTCGGTGCCGGCATGGAAAACATAGAAGAGCCCAAGTCCGGACCTTGGTCTTGAGCTCTTCTGCTACTCACTTACATAATGGGATCTAAATTTAATGCAGGATGACCTTTTTCTGTCAGGAAGTTTACCACTTCATCGATCTCTGTGGCAATGGTCTCATCACAGATCATGTCTGCAAAATTATCGATGCCATAAAGCTCTTTAGCTGTCTGATTTAATCTTTCACCGACATCATCTTTTAATTCTTTCGGCATCCAGACGATTCTGGCAATCCCACCTTCTGCCTGCATAAACTTCTTGGAACCGATAAAGTGCCTACCGTGCCCCATGAAGCCGGGTGTTTGTACACCACCGCCTGTCATGGAAGCCAGCTGTCCAAAAGTCATGCCGACAGGTGTATCCTGAGAATATTCACGGTTTACTATCATTACGCCGTTAGCTTCCGGGAAAACACTGCAGATGCATTCGAAGCAGCCGCAGGAAGTCATGGGATCTTCCAGGATGCTGTATAAGGTAACTCGGGAAACCTTACCCTGTGAAGCCTTGTCCACAGCCTCATTAACGGCTGACCAGACCCCTTTAACGCCATCTTCCAAACCTTCTTTTGGTACGGCCTGACAAGGTCCGGAGGGATTTAACTCTTTTGTGGCTTTAGCATCCAGCCAGCTAACAGCACCACATAAACCTAATCTCTCAGGAGTGACAATACAAACATGGGCCGGGGCAAAGGATTGACAAAGAATGCAGGAATAGAAGGTATCAACACTTTCATCTGTAAGGTTAGCTAACCGTTCATCCCTGGCATTATAACGCGGCAGCGCTACAGATTGTTCCAGTTCCAGCACTTTGTCTTTGTCAGTTATAATTGTCACCTGACATCTGTCCACTACCGAGCCAAATTCGTCAAGCATCATATGATAGAGAGCTTCGCCTAAATGTTTTAAGCGTAAACCTTTGGCGAAAGATTCTTTGCTGATACGCACCCAGGCAATATTCCTCTGCCCAATATGCATAACACCTTCTATATAATTGAGATAGTAGTGAATCCTTCTTTCCAGAACAGGCTCGAAATCCAGCTCCATATTTTTGCCTGCCACATCAACAATGACAGCAAGGGGCAAATAAACCGGTGGTTCCAGTTCATCAATGTCCGGACCAATTAACTCTATTTTATGATCTTCAATTTCCGCTAACTCTTTCATGCGGACAAGCTCCCAGGCCTTACTTCTCTTGCTGCCGAATTCTGCATAAACAGCGTCTCTTCTTATTCTTTCTCCTTCAAAAGCGGCAGCAAAGGCTACAGGGATCGGGATTTCTGTAACTTTAATTTTGATACCTCTGGCTTCCAAAGAAGTTTTTACTGTCTGTTTATGATTTGTTTCAGCTATTAAAGCACCAGGTACTTCCGGCACCTCAGTATCAGCAATTACAGGGAAACCGAGGGCAATGGCGCCGGCGCCGGCGGAAACTACAACTTCATTGAGAGGACCAAAAGTATTAACAAAGGCCGGAACTCTTTCTTTCGTATAAGTTAAAAGGGCAGCCAGATCACCGGCCTGCAGAGCGCCAAAGATGAAAGCAGCCCTGACCGCTACAGAAACTGCATGGATAACAGCAGTAACACCATAACCAAGAGGGATTACCCTAAACTCCAAGCCAACTTTAACGCCCCCAGCGATAACCTGATCAATCACCTTACCGACTAAAAAGGTCAGGATACCCTTAGTTTGATAATCCTTAACAATCTCCACAACGCTTGCCGGTTCTGCCGCTTCACCGATCACCACAGCGATACCGGGGATGTCGCCTGATACTAAGGGCACACCTAAAGAGCGGATCACAGGATCGGGGACAAAACCAATGCCTGGCTCCTCCGCATATGGGTCTTCCTGCAGCACATACTTAACAGCTTCAATTATCTCCGCCGAGGCAGCTGTAGCCAAACCGGCATTTAAAGCTTTTTCCAAATCTTCTTCTTCTACAATCAAACTTTTTACAACAGCAAGTGCGCCTTGTAATTCAGCTAAAGTAGTAATCTTGTTCCCAGTGGCTGCGTAGATAATCGGTAAAGAATATGCGGTATCGGGGAAGGCTACTTTCTGTTCCTCACCCTTTTGGGCTATGGCTTCGTTAACTGCCTGTTCAGCCAAACCCAGAGCAGCATTGGAACCTGCATAAATTAAGTCAAATAAAGACACTGTAATTCCTCCTTCACATATAGATGTTCTTATTGTGTTAAAATCCTCAGAAGCAATACAAAAACATCTTGTCCAGAATTTCACAAGGTCATGTAAAAGACATTTAGTTTAGCACGGCTTCTATAGTAAATATTTTCGACATCTGGGTTAAACTTACCTGCCAAAAAAAAGACTTTTTAATCTTAGATTAAGCGGCAAAAAGCTTCC
>JGI24712J26585_10004252_pt1 | contig 10987 bp, 3 predicted proteins | sample BioPla3DNA2_FD_26585 | JGI IMG/M metagenome (IMG submission 26585)
TCGGGCTTGAGCGACGACGAGATCAAGCGGATGAAGGAAGAGGCAGCCGCCAACGCGGAAGCCGACCGGGTGGCCAAGGAGCGCATCGACAAGCTGAACCAGGCCGACTCCACCATCTTCCAGACGGAGAAGCAGCTGAAGGAGCTGGGCGACAAGATCCCGGCCGACAAGAAGGCACCCATCGAGGCGGCCTTAGGGAAGCTAAAGGAGGCGCACAAGGCGCAAGACGTCCCGGCCATCGACAACGCGATGAACGAGCTCAACACCGCGTTCCAGGCGGCATCACAAGATATGTACAACGCCGCGAACGCCCAAGCTGGCGCACAACCTGGTAGCGACGGAGCGCAGCAACCCCCACATGGCGACAGCCCATCGTCTGACGACAACGTCACCGACGTGGACTTCGAAGAGGTCAAGTAACTTGATATCGTAAACGATAAGCAATAATCAGCAAATAGCGGTAAGGTAATGCCTTGCCGCTATTTTTGTATGCCTACTCTACTTTTAAGAGTATTAAAAATGATTCGGAAGATTAACTGAAAAAAGGCTTGTAGTGTTTTGGGCTATCAAAACGGAAAAAATTACGTTATCTCATTTAACACAAAACATTTTTAGTTTCATTTGATGTATGTTAGCTGTTCATTTAATAGTTGGATGACCATATTTCTTCACAAATTATTTTAACAAGCCCTTGTCTCTCTATTATATCTTGCTTTTTAAATTGTGGATGAGGTTTAAACTGCAGTTTTATTACTTGTTCAGAATTTAAGAAATTGGGATTCTTTTCATAATATGCCGGGTGCAAAGTTTGGGCAAAAGTATTTTCTTTTATATAATGCGACAGTTTCTTTTCATATTTATCACTTCTAAATGATTGGTTTGTTCCTTGTGGTAATAAAATTAATGCACCTATCAAATTACGCCATTCCTTAAATTCGTCTTGTTGTTCAAATTCATCTTTGTGATCTTCAAATTTGTCCGCCCAAATATGTTCAATTTCATATTGTTTCCCATCTGGATGATGGTATGTTGTATAGTTAGTGTCTTTACCAACCAAATAGTCAATGTGGCTTGTTATTCTTGAAAGCAAATGTTTAACAAATTTTCTATTCATGCCATGCATACCAAATTTCATGACACCGTCCCACTTTGCATCTATTTTGTCAGTCTCCGAGGTCAAGTTGAGGTTTAACGTATGGAGGTCATTGTTTCTTATCAATTTTATGATATTAAACATTGTGTATTTAATTGATGTTTGACCAAATTTGCGATAGTTTACACTTCTTCTAACAGTAAACGTTTCTATAAATCTTGCTGTTCTATCAATTTTACTTTTAATTTCATCTTCACTATCGTTAAAATTAATTGACGCTAAGAGTATGGGCTCTTGCAATGACGAAGCTATACCATAATGATAAATATAATTGAGATGTGGCATTTCCTTATCATACTGAAGCATTGATTCCCTGATTTTCAGATACCATTTTACATAAAACGGAAATTGTTTTTTAAAAAAGCTGTAAAAATCGTTAGATTGTTCAAGATTGAATAATTTAGCGTGCATTTCCTTAAACCAGCTATGAAATCTAGAACCAATTAATTCAAAATCTTGATTTTCTGACCCCACCTTTCCTGGTCGAATTGTTTCAGCATATTTGCCTCTAAACCATGCTTGAAAAAATGATAAATCTGCATTTTCCTCGCATTTATGAAGTCTCTGAATTTCTCCTTTCCAAAGTTCATTTATTTCGGACCTTTGTTTTTTGTCACTAATTTTTGAAAGGACATAACCTTTAAGCAGCTCAGTAGCCGTCAAGTTTAGTCCCCTATCGTTCATGGTCTCAAAAATGGTGTATGCATTTTCATCTGAATATGTTATTATCTCTACTAACACTACATTTTCTATAAGCCAATCAATAAAATATGGAAGTGCGGCGTCTGTTAATTCTTCAGGAAAACTCTCAGAGATATCTTCATAACGTTCCAGCATATTTCGTACAGTCTCATCGTCTTTCTCAGAAACTTCATATTCTCCTTTTTCAAATAAAGCCATTAAACAATCTTCCCTTCCTTCATCACTCATATTGAAAGACTTTTCCCCATATTTTTCAGAAAATATCAATTCGCTAATGGCTACTTTTTGCAATGATTCTTTCTGTAAATGGTTTAAGTATATCAATAAGAGTGTAATCGATGTGATTCTTTGTTGTCCATCAATAATGGATTTTTTATTACTTTCTGGCTCTATGCTAAAGACAATAGATCCAAGATAGTAGTTTTGATAGTTAGCGACATCAGAACGTTTATCTCCTTCGCTATAAGATTTAAGAAACGTTGTGGTTAAATCTTCAACCAACAATTTAATATGTTTTTCCTGCCAGCGATATTCTCGTTGGAAATAATCAATTGTAAATTTCTGATTTTTTAAAAGTTGATTAATGTTCTTGTTAGTTGCCTCTATTTTATTTTTTATCCTTTGATTCATAACTATTTTCTAATTATAATAATTAATAAATTCAGTTTAAACGGGAGGTTTTTACGATAAACGCTATCTCTCAAATATCACTTCTGATTACGTACCATTCATAGAGCACAATATTATCGAATTGTTAAATACAAATATACGAAACTCCTCTTAATTCCAGATTGTTTTTCATATACCTTTCCAACAACCATCAACAATAATTAGTCAAAAGAAATAATACACTTATTAAGTGCAATAGCAGAATTGGAAAAAGGTTTAAACCATGTATAATAAACAAGACACAACCTGCGGACTGAAGTTTATAGTAACTCGTTTATCGAGAAGTTTAGGAAAATTCTTTATTTTTGTACGTAAACAACAATCATTTTTATGAACAATACGCTTTTAGACAATTCCACGAAAGAGCTAAGCTTGTGCCAAACGCTAAAAAAATGCATTTTAGATCCCGCCATTAACGAAATTAAGATAGCTACCGGATATTGGGATTTACCTGGTATGGTTTTAATATTTAATGAGTTGAAAGATTTTTTGGAAAGAGAAAACACTAAGTTTTATCTACTTATCGGAAAAGACCCTCAAATATTTCCATCACAACAAGCGGAGATAAAAATCAAAGACCCTAAATATCCAAAAGATTATATTCGGACCGATATTGAGCAGTTGGATTTAAAACCGGAATATCAAAAAGTTGTAAATCTTTTGCTCGAATACTGTAAAGATGATGAAAATTCAAAAATCCAAGTGCGTGTTTTCAGGAAAAACGAAGATGAAGAAACACAGTTTCTACACTCAAAATGTTACATTTTTGATGGAAACCAAAAGGCGTACGGAATAATAGGTAGTTCAAATTTTACTCAAAAAGGGCTGGAAGGAAATGCAGAATTAAACTATCTAGAGACAACACCACATATTGTCAAATATGGTGTTGAAGGCTCAATCAAAGGACATATCGGCTGGTTTAATGAAAAATGGGAGATTTCACAACCTTGGAATAAAATATTTGAGGAAATTTTAATAAAATCACCTTTAGCACCTCATGAACCCAAACCTGAAGCATCAACATATGACACAATTACACCATACGATGTATATATCAGATTTTTGCAAAACTTATGGGGCGAAATAGTAGATGGGACTCAAACAAATATGCTGGAAGCCTTTTTACCACCGGAAATACAAAAAGTGCAATATCAATTTGATGCCGTAAATCAAGGTTATACTATTATGAAACGGCATGGGGGTTTTATTCTTGCCGATGTCGTAGGCACAGGAAAAACAATAGTTGGAATTTTAACTATCAAAAAATTTATTGAAGACCCAAACATAGAGGGACGCGAACGAAAAGTACTGATTGTTACCCCACCGGCTATAAAGAGTGCATGGGAGGAAACCATCGAATTATTTGATAGAAACAAAAACAATGGCATTGGAAACTTCATTCAATTTATTACAACAGGTAGCATTGGTAAGTTGGTTGACACCGATGAAGAGTTTGTGGATGAACTAAGCTCTGAAGAAGATGCAGAAAGCACATTGGATACCGATGAACTTGCAGACAGACAATTTGGATTAATATTGATAGATGAAAGTCATAGGTTTAGGAATCGGGGAACTCAAATGTACGAAGCTATAGACGATTTGATTGGTAGCATTTTCCCCAATCCTTATATTGTTTTGATTTCTGCCACACCTCAAAACAATTCACCGAAAGACTTGAAAAATCAGATTTACCTGTTTCAGCGAGAGCCCAATAACACTACATTAGACCGAATTGAAGGACGCAAATTGGATACATTTTTCAACGAAAAAGAACGAGCGTTTCAAGAGTTAAAAAGAGATCCAAATGCTAACAATGAAGAATTGATAAAACTATCAAAAGAAATTCGCGAAAAAGTATTGGATGATTTAGTTGTACGTCGAACACGCACCGATTTAATCAAATATTATAAAGATGATGCCGAAGGAATAAAATTTCCTACGGTACAAGGACCCAATCTGTTGAAATATGAAATGGATGAAGAGTTAGCCGAGCTTTTCTTTGACACAATGGAGAAGATTGCGCCATACGACACAGTTTCACGCGAATTTTTATTTACTGAAAACAGTTTGAGTTTTTACAGATATCGAGCTATCGAATATCTTGAAAGTGAAGAACACCGCAATCTATATCAAAAAAGAAGTGTTACAGTAGAAGGAACCTCAAGAAGATTGGCTAGAATAATGCAAATTCTGCTTATCAAGCGATTAGAAAGTAGCTTCTCTGCATTCAAAACATCGCTACGCAACTTGCAACGCTATACCGACAACATGATTACTATGCTCGAAGACGATGTGGTGTTTATTTGTCCTGATATTGATGTAAATGCCGAGTTAGATGCTAAAAGCAAATCTGAGAAACGTGATAAAATAATCACCAGAGAGGATTGTTACAACGACATAAGAGAAAAAATCAAGCAAAAAGGCAACAATAACAAAGAGTTTAGGCGAGCCGACTTTTCTGGTGACTATCTGATTAATTTGAAAAAAGATAAAAAGATCATTGATGATTTATGTAAAAGATGGGATAGAAAGTCGAAAGACCCTAAACTAAACAGATTTATCAAAGCACTTCATCAAGAACTTTTCAACGAAAAAATAAACAATCCGAATGGTTATGACAAACCTAAATTGGTGATTTTTACAGAAGCCTTAGATACGGTAAGCGAATTGAAAGAAAAAATTGAGGGTGTTTCAGATCATAAAGTTTTGGCAATTTCCGCTAAAAACCGAAAAGAAAAAGAGCAGATTATCAAAGCTAATTTTGACGCTAACATACCCGATGAGGAAAAACGAGACGATTATGATGTAATAGTTACAACTGAAGTACTTTCTGAGGGAGTCAACCTTCACAGAAGCAATGTGATAGTAAATTATGACACACCGTGGAACTCAACCCGACTGATGCAGCGCATCGGACGAGTAAACCGTATAGGATCGAAAGAGGATTTTATACACGTTTTTAACTTTATGCCAACTGCTCAAAGCGATGCTCAAATTAATTTGGTACAAACAGCACATGCCAAAATTCAAGCATTTCACGCTATGTTTGGCGAAGACAATAAAATTTTCACGGATGCAGAAGTACTAATTGATCACAATTATGACCCGGAGGCATTTCAACGTTTAATCAACGGCGAAGAGTCGGCTTACGAAAAATATATAAGTGAATTAAAGACGCTAAAAAAAGATAACCCGGAATTATACGAACATATCAAAAACTTAGATCTTCCACTTAGAAGTGCTAAAAAGCATAATACAAGTGAAACCGTATGTCTTGTAGCTACACCAAAAGGCAAAGGGCTTTACCTAAGTGTATCAGATGGTAATGCAAAAAACATTTCCACTTTAGAAATGATACAAACTCTGCAATGTTCACCTGAAACCAAACCGGAAAAAATTCCTGAAACCGCGAATGCCGATTTTGAAAAAGCCATTAATGAATATACTATATTTTTCGATAAGATGATATCGGCAAAGGATAGCAATGCAGAACGATCACAAGCTATCAAAATCATTATTGATATGAAAAAGATGACAAAAGATAGTGAAACCAAAAAACTACTTACGCTTGCCGAAAGTATGGTACGCAAAGGGAATAGGGCGTTAGCAAAGAAAATCATTCTTTTATCAAACAAAAAGAAAGAAGAGTTATCACTTTTTGAAATTGGAGAAGAAGAGTTTAATGCAATAATAGCCCGAGAATTTAACGCGCTAAAAAAAAGAGTCGAGAGTAATAATGATATAAACAAACCGCAAATAACATTATCAACCATAAACATTTTATGAAAAAAATATTCAGCAATTCATATCCCGGCGTACAGTCTGTTTTGGACAATATTCTTTTTCCCATTTTCGGAGAATACACTGCACACAATGAAGATGTATTAAATTCGTTCCCGGAAAAGCAAAATATAGCTCAATCTGCCAATATCACAGAAATAAAGCGAGTGGCTAACTTTACTCTTGAAGACAAACCGCTGGATATTTTCGATATTACGCTTTCGTCAAACGCGCGCTTAAAATATTCACGTGTCAACATACAACGTGTAGTTCGTAGTTTAATGGATGTTTACACCGGTGCATTGATGTTTTTTCATTACGAGGATAATCAAGGCGATTGGCGAATATCATTTGTAGAAAAAGACGACACGCAAAAAAGCACCACATCAGCAAAACGCTATACCTATTTAGTAGGCGAGCATCATGCCGTGAGAACCGTTACGGATAGATTTAAAGTACTGGCAGAAACACCCTCCAAAACGGTAGAAGCTCTCAGGAAGGCCTTTTCGGTGGAAGCGTTATCCGATGAGTTTTTTGAAAAATACAAAGAAATATATGCCGATTTTGTTGAATATATTTCAGGGAAAAGATACGTCAAGAAAGGCTCAAAATGGGAAGAAAAGTTTGTTGGTAAACCGGATGAAAACACATTATTGGAAGATGTTTTTGGTAATGATGAAAAAGCGGTTAGAGATTATGTGAAGAAAACAATGGGACGGCTTGTGTTTCTACAATTTTTGCAGAAAAAAGGCTGGTTAGATGTTCCTGCTGATCAAGAGTGGGGAAACGGTAACAAAAACTACCTTCAAGATTTATTTAACAACAGTAATTATAAAAACAACTTTCTTGAAAAGGTATTGGAGCCTTTGTTTTTCAACACGTTAAACACAAAAAGGGATAACGATATAGCTACAAACATACCGGGTACTTATGGAAAAATCCCCTATCTCAACGGTGGTCTGTTTGAAAATGATTTTGATGATAACGGAGTGGTAGTTTTTCCCGAAAAGTATTTCAGGAGTTTGATTGATTTTTTTGGAGAATACAATTTTACTATTGACGAAAACGACCCAAATGACATGGAGATAGGGATTGACCCTGAAATGCTCGGTAAGATTTTCGAAAACCTGCTTGAAGACAATAAGGATAAAGGAGCATACTATACACCAAAAGAGATTGTGCAATATATGTGTAAAGAGTCGCTAATCGCCTATTTGTCGGAGAGTAAAGAAAATGATGAAATCCGACAATTTGTCTCTACACATAATACCGAAGATTTTACTTCTGATGAAAAAGAACATCTCCTGCAAAGACTTAAAGATGTAAAAGTATGTGACCCGGCTATCGGTTCCGGCGCTTTCCCGATGGGAATGCTCAATGAACTTTTCGCTTGTAGAACAGCGTTGGAGGACAATGGTGAAAGTTCTGCACAGATAAAACGTGAAATAATTCAAAACAATATTTACGGGGTAGATATTGAAAAAGGTGCAATTGATATTGCAAGATTGAGATTTTGGCTTGCAATAGTGGTAGATAGCGATACACCGGAACCACTGCCTAACTTTGATTATAAAATTGTTGAAGGTAATAGTTTATTAACAACGTTTGATGGGAAATATTTGAACATTAGCAGTCAACAACAACATCTGAATGCACAAGCAATAAGAGTTAAAAAAGAAATACTGCAAAAAAAACAAAAAGAATTCTTCACACTTTTTGGTAAAGAAAAATATGAAAGAGAGAGAGAAATAAAGAATTTAATACTCGATGTCATTGAGTTACAGCTTGGTTATGAACGTACAAGTTGGGTCGTAAAACAATATAGAACAGGTAATCTTTTTCAAGATTCAGAGCCACGTCAAATGTCTTTTGCCGAAATAGCACAAAAAATGGCACCAGAAAAGGAAAGTGCAATTAAACTCTGTGCGTGCATTAGGAAATCATTAAACGATAATTCTAAGCCAATTGAAGAACAAGCGAGAACTCAAATCCCTTTTTTTGACTGGCATATTATTTTTGCTGATGTGTTTGACCCGACGTCAAAACAAGGCGGTGGCTTTGACATAGTGATAGGAAATCCGCCATATATTAAAGAATATACGAACAGAAAAGCATTTGAAGGGTTTCGAGAAACAAGTCCATATTACATGGGAAAAATGGATATTTGGTATGGTTTTGCTTGTCAAGGGATTGATTTGCTAACAAAAAGTGGTGTACTCTGCTTTATCGCTCAAAACAATTGGACAACAAGTGCAGGCGCTAAAAAAATGCGAAATAAAATAATAGCTGAAACTCGCATTTTACAGTTGGTAGATTTTAACGACTATATGATTTTTGGAGATAGTGCAAGTATTCAAACTATGGTTATGCTTTTCAGAAAAGACAATAAAACTGTTAATTATCAGATAGATTTGAGAAAGCTGCTGAGTGGAGCAAAGAAATCAGACATGATAGATTTGTTGTCAAAAAGACAAACCGATAAAACACAATTTCATAACTATACTCTTATCCGGGAAAATTATATCAATACATTGGTCACATTTTCTGATAATGAGAAGGTTTTAGATAAAATTAGGAAGGACAAGTTGTTTTTCCGAGCAAATGAAGTGGCTCAGGGCATTGTGTTTCCACAAGATTTTTTAAACAAAAAAAATCAAAGTAAGCTCGGAATGTATAATGTTGGAGACGGTGTTTTTGGATTGTCAGATGATGAGAAAAATCAACTAAATTTGTCCATCCAAGAAAGCAAATTGATTAAACCCTATTTTACAACTGACCAAATTCAACGCTACTATACAGATAAACGAAACAGATTATGGTTAATTTACACTGATTCAAGTTATAAAAACCCTAGCAGTTTAAATGAATTTCCTAATATAAAACAACATTTAGACAAGTTTGTCTCAATAATGACTTCTGATAATAAGCCATATGGTTTACATAGAGCGCGAGAGGAAAGATTTTTCATGGGAGAAAAAATAATATCACAAAGAAAATGTGTAGGGAAACCTGTATTTTCTTATTCGTCTTTTGATTGTTATGTAACACAAACTTTTTATATAATTCAGACATCACGTTGGAACATGAAATTTCTAACTGGATTATTAAATTCAAAACTTGTTACTTTTTGGCTACGCTATAAAGGTAAAATGCAGGGTGAAAACTTTCAAGTTGATAAAGAACCATTACTAAATATTCCACTTCCAAGAACAGACGTAAATCAACAAGCTGTCATCACCCTTGTCAACCAAATCCTTAACGCCAAACAAGAAAATCCACAAGTCGATACTTCTGAATGGGAAGATGAAATTGACCAATTGGTGTATCAGCTTTATAAACTTACGGATGAAGAAATAGCAGCAGTGGAAGGAATTTTTCTTTAAAAACCAATCTTTTGCATATAGAGTTATATTTTGTACTTTTCCGATTCCGCATCATATTTCTCTTTACTAATTATATTTTCAATTTCCGGGTCGATAACTTTTGCTTCTTCGTAGGTTAGCTTGTAAAGCTTATAAACAAGAATATCTATTTGATTTTCTAAATCTGTGGTATCTGCTTTCGGATTATCCTTTTTGGCTTCAATAACTTGATTGACAAGGGTAATTATAGGTTGTTGTTGTTCATGTTCAGTAATACAAATTGGCAATTGTTTGGCATCATCCGGGTAAAAATGTAAACCCTCACTTAGAAACTGCATAAAATACCAATTTGTCAGGTTTGAGTTAAGAACACCTAAAACAAATAAAGTGTTGAAATTTTTAGCAAGCTCCACATTACCATTTGCTAATGCTCTACGTGCAGAAATATGTTTTGCCGATTTTAACTTATCAATTCTGACGCAATTAATTACTGTGTGACTGTTGTAAACTTTATTATTGTCATATGCAAATCTTATTCTTGTAGAAACGACATTGATAAACATAATCTTTTTATTCTCAAATAGTTCAGGAAACATTGGATTATAGTGTTCCTGTGGGCAATAATTCAACCAACCATTTTGAGAATAATGGTAACGTTCAATATTTCTACCTTCTGTAAATATTTTATACCCATCTTTTTGTTCATCGGAAACATAAAAGCTTTTAGGTTTTTGGGAGTCTGTTTTATGGTTTACTCTAACTCCATAAGCAACAAGAAAAATATCTTCAAATTTAATAGTGTCCTTTTCAATTTTATCTTTTAATGACAGATATGCTTCAAAGTCTTTTGTTTCAAACCGACAGTTATTTAACAGAGCAAAATTCTCTGTTTTTATTTTTCTTAGTTCAAAGTTGTCGAGCTTGAAGTTTTCCTTTTGTTTTGCAATTTTCACCATGGTTTCTTCTCCTTTTTTCTTACTTATTCGAAGAATAATGTTTTTCACATTTGCATTTTCAAAAACGAAATAATTTGACGTGTCGAGTATTTCATCGACAGAATGACTTGTTACTAACATCCTTCGTAAAGGTTCTGCATAATTCTGATTTGTAAACGAATATGGAATTATAAATAAATTCACCCCATTTGAATTAAGCAGTTCAATAGATTTTTCGACAAAAGCAATGTAAATATCAGTTCTTCCTTTGCACGTTTTATAGTTGTTGAAAAGAAATTTTTTTAATTTTTCTTCCAACAACTCAACATTTATATATGGCGGATTTCCTATCACTATGTCAAAGCCACCGCCTTGTTTTGACGTCG
>JGI24712J26585_10004257_pt1 | contig 10977 bp, 11 predicted proteins | sample BioPla3DNA2_FD_26585 | JGI IMG/M metagenome (IMG submission 26585)
CAGAACCCCTAATGATCGTTGCCTTGGGAAGCCGTTACCTCCCCAACTAGCTAATCATGCGCATGCCCATCTACAACCGATAAAATCTTTAACAAATACCACCATGCGGTGCCAATGTATTATAAGGTATTAGTCCGTCTTTCAACGGGTTATCCCAATGTCGTAGGTAGGTTGCATACGTGTTACTCACCCATCCGCCGGTCGCCATCAGAGTATTGCTACCCCATGATGCCCCTCGACTTGCATGTGTTAGGCCTATCGCTAGCGTTCATCCTGAGCCAGGATCAAACTCTTCGTTGTATAATCAATTTAATCCGAATGACTCAAAATCTATATAGCGCGCTATAAAATATCCAGGCTTAATGAATAAAAGAATTGACAAGAAACTTACACAATATCCCATTTCCTTAAAATCTTATAACCTTATATTAATATGTTTTGTATAACATATTTCATATAAGAAAATTTTACTTGTACTATTATGCTACTTGTCTTGTTTCAATATATCAAAGAACGTTAGAAAAAGCTGTCAAAATGTTCTCTCCTAGAACGTTTCACAGACTTGCTCGTGACTCTTTTATCGTCAAAAGCGGGTGCAAAGATAAGCACTATTTTTATATCCTGCAAACTTTGTGTGAAAATATTTTTTTAAAGAACCAAAACATGCCCTGTTTGCCGGAACTCTTCTTCATTTTTTGGCTTGAATATTTACTCTTGAGACAGTCCCTTATGCATGGTTTTGTCTTACAGACACCGGGGTTTACAAAAACGCAGTGTTTGCTTCAAATCTGTCCCTGGATAAATCACTTTTTAGTCTGTAAAAAATTAGCTTCCTAATCTACACAACTGTAAAAGCAAAATTAAAAAGTAAAAATTAATTTATACAAACGGAAAACGAAAGGAAGAGAGAAGAGAAAAGAAAAGTCCTATAAAACAAGAAGGGCTGTCTCACGACAACCCAATCTTTTTATTAACCTTAAATCTAATACCATGAAAAACACGGTACAAAAGTACATCATTTTTTATGTTATAAAGCATACTTTTGCCGAATTTAACTCGATTTGATATTCGTTAACCAAACAGGCCCGCCCTAGAGCAAGTTTTAACATATTTTTACAGAAATCTCTGTATATTTGTCGAATTTTATTCACTTTCCCGTTCTTAAGCACTAATATAGTTGTTCACCAATGAGCACATTTATCCAATTTTGTTCTAATCTCTCCTATTAGATCAATTAAATGACATATTTTTCTAAACAACTCACAATCTAACGTTCCTACTTTCTCAACTCCCAATTTTGAGCGATTCAATCCTGTTAGTTGGCTTCTTCTATAGAATTAAATTTTTCTCAACGAAAAATCAAATCGCAAACCTCCGTCAGGGCGATTGTTGGCTGATATGGTACCACCGTGAAACTGCACAGCATGTTTTACAATGGCAAGACCAAGACCTGTGCCACCCATTTGACGGGAACGTCCCTTGTCAATCCGGTAAAATCGTTCAAATAAACGTGGAAGTTGTTCTTCACCAACGCCACGACCGTCATCTTCAAAACAAATGTCACATCGTGTGTCGGTATTCTCAAGCAAGGTGATAAAAACATTTTTCCCGCCCGAATAGGTAATGGCGTTTTCCATAAGATTGCGAAATATAGAGCCAATCAAGGAGAGATTGCCTTCTATAGTTACTTGTTCCTTAAAATCCAAATGTAAGGTCATGCGTTCATCCTCCGGCATAACCTCCAACTCATCTGCTATCTCTTTGAGAATATTGTTGATGACAACTGATTCCTTGCCAATAAACTGACTACCATCCTCCATGCGGGTAATAAGTGACACATCATCCAACAACCGACGAAGACGTTCATTGTGGGAATAGGATCTTTCAATAAGTTCCTGCCGTTTTTCCTCGCTCAAATTGATTCCTGAAAGTAATGTTTCAAGGCAAACCTGTATAGATGCGACCGGTGTTTTCAGCTCGTGGTTGATGTTATTTGTGAGCTGGCGTTTTATGCTTATTTTTTCCTGTTCTTGACGCATGGTTGCTTCGTGTGCCCGATCCCTGTCTTCAATGGTTTGTTGCAATTGGGCGTATAGTTGTACAATATGGTTCGATATTGAGCCTAACTCATCGCCGGGAAACGGCTCATCCTGATCAAAAGACTCTCCTTTCTCCACCTTCGCAGCAAAATGGTTAAGACGCTCAATATTTTTTCCTAATCTCCGTGTTGCAAAATACGCCAATATGCTCATAAAAAGACTTATGGAAATCATCACGCCAAAGAAAGTCCAATCGGCTTCTAAGGTTTCACGAAGAGATGCAGAATAAGGAATAGCTGTACGTACAATCACACGTTCACCTCGTGTTGCAGAATAGAAGTATTCTCGCCCATCACTGGCAGACTGTCTTCCAACATGATAGGCTGAGCCATTCTTCAATGTCTTTGCTATTTCGGGACGATAACGATGATTATCAAGTGAATCAAGCGGCAGTTCGTTGTCATAGACTACGGCTCCTGAAAGGGTTATAATTGATATTCGGAGGTCATCGAATGGTTTTTCGTGAGATGCTATATAATCTTCATACGGAAGTCCCTCTTCAATTGTTTCGAGCAGATGGCGGTTGTATAATTGGAGTTGGGCGCTCAAAAACTCCGACTTATATTGCTTTTCGCGCAAGTATTGAAATACAATAAAACATAAGATGATAGTCCACGAAAAAGCAAGCAACATCAAAAAAAGTCGCTTGTGATAGGATAATTTAATCACGGAAGCCATAACCAAAACCTGAACGAGTAACTATGTAAGAACCATAAGGACCTATTTTGGAGCGTACACGGGTAATGTTCACATCAATGGTGCGATCCAACACGACCACTTCGTCACTCCATACGCTACTCAGAATCTGTTCACGCGAACAAATCTTTCCACGATGAGAAATCAAATATACCAACAATTCAAATTCTTTTCTGGTAAGATTGACTTCAACACCATCAACTGTACAACGCTTGAACTCCAAATCAAGTTGTAAGCCATCAACTTTCAGGATATTCGGCTTTTTGGCCAAAGGACTCTTAGGTCCCGAAGTACGTCTCAAGACACTTTTCACTCGTGCTATAACATTACGAACCGTATATGGTTTCATGATGTAATCGTCGGCACCGATATTCAACCCCATTATCATGTCATCTTCCGTATCACGCGCCGTGCAGAATATAATCGGGATTTCAGCAGTCGTTACATCAGCTTTCAACATTTTAGCCATCTTAACTCCGCTGATTTCGCCCATCATAATGTCAAGAAGAATCAGAGAATACTTTTTTAAGTCGAGGGTCAATGCTTGCTCTGCACTGAAAGCTATATCTACGTCATATCCCTCATTTTCAAGATTGAGTTTCAAGACTTCGCACAAAGTCTCCTCGTCATCTACTATCAAAATACGTTCAGCAGCCATATAACCTTTGTACATCTCGCGCAAAGTTACAGAGAAAAATCGACCTGAACAGCATGCCGGGCAAGATTTAATAAAAATGTAATATTTCTCTCAAAATCAGCATTTAATCAAAGCTTAACTATTTTGAAACATTCCTGAAACGTTTTACCGGTATTTTTGTGATTCCAAACATTTCGCTGAAACGACATTGAAATGTTATTGAAACAATATAGAAACGATTTAGAAACAATATTGAGAACAAATTTACTCTTGGCAATTCTTTTGGCCTGCATCTCCACTACAACGCAAGCGCAGGATGCCAAAACAGAGGAGCCCAAAAGCAAAGCGATCGTACAAGTATTTGGAAACTTACACACCGGGTTTGGAGCAGAAAACAACAAACGGGGTTTCGGGTTAGAACGCAGTTATTTGGGCTACGAGTATAAACTTGAAAATGACCTTTCGATAAAGGGTGTGATGGATATAGGCAAATCTTCCAATGTAGACGATTACCACCGCATAGCTTACATTAAAAATGCAATGATTTCGTGGAAAACGGGAAATCTAACACTAAACGGAGGTCTTATTTCGACTACGCAATTCAATTTCCAAGAAAAATTCCGGGGCTACCGCTACATTATGAAATCATTCCAGGATCAGTATAAGTTTGGAAGCAGTGCCGATTTAGACCTTTCGGTTGCTTACGAATTTACCGGTTGGATTTCTGCTGATGCAATCATTGTGAACGGCAAAGGCTGATGATAAAAAAAATGGCTACCGGGCATACGTAAATTGTTATTTTGGTCTCTGATAATAATATATAAACATTTAATAGTAAAAAGTATGAAAAAGATTTTATCGTCAATTATGACATTGGTACTTGTCCTTGCAGCTACATCTTGTGGTGGCAGCGGCACAAGTGATGGCGAGCGTAAAGCACAAGAACTTTCCGGGGCGGGTGCCACATTCCCCCTTCCTTTCTATAATGTAGTATTTGATCAGTTTTCCGATGTGAACGGTGACGCCGTGGCATACGGTGGTATCGGCTCTGGTGGTGGTATTCGTAACTTGCGTGACAAAATTGTTGATTTCGCAGGTACTGACGCTTTCTTATCCGACAGAGAAATGGGAGAAATGGAGCCTGTGATTCACATCCCCACTTGTATGGGTGCCGTAGTCTTGGGTTATAACCTTGATGGTGTAGAAAGTTTAAATCTTTCAGGTGAACTCATTGCTGATATTTTTGCAGGTGAAGTAAAAACCTGGAACGACCCTCGTTTGGTAGCATTGAACCCCGGTGTAGATCTTCCTGCAGGGGAAATTATCCCTGTATTTCGTTCAGATGGTTCGGGTACAACTTTCGTCTTTACTGATTACTTGACAAAAGTTAGTCCCACATGGGCATCGAATTACGGAACAGGAAAATCCGTGAACTTCCCCACGGGACAGGCAGCAAAGGGTAATCCGGGCGTAGCAGGCATAATTTCACAGACTAAAAACTCCATCGGCTACATAGGCTCAGAGTATGCTTTTGCACAGAAGATACCATACGCAAAAATCAAGAACCTGCGTGGAGAAATTGTCGAGCCTACATCTACAACCATTTCAGCTGCAGCTTCAGGTGAAATTCCTGCCGACACCCGCACATCCATCACCAATGCTGATGCCGAAGGTGCTTATCCCATCAGCTGCTTCACCTGGATGGTTATTTACAAAGAACAGAACTACTCCGACCGCAGCAGGGAACAGGCTGTCGCAACACTTGATTTGTTAAAGTATATCCTTTCTGATGAAGCACAAGATGTTACCTCTAAAGTTCACTATGCGCCACTCCCCGAAAAAGCAAAGGAATTAAGCATGGAAAATTTGAAGACTGTTACTTATAACGGAATGGCAATTCTCCAATGATATTGATGTCTCATATTATCCAACTGCTGCGTCACTTTCGATGGTTGTTGAGCTTGTCGAAGCACAGACTCGGTCACGTACTCCGAACACGCTCTTTTGCCCTCAATTTCAACGTCTTGCATTTGGACACTTCTAAGACACTTTACTATTTTTATTGAATATTTGTTTTAGAACAGCTAAATGAACGATAAACTATATAGGATAATACTGTTTGTAGCTGCATTGACAATACCAATAGTGTGTGGGGGCGTAGTGTACGCCCTCATCACTGATGCGTACGATGCATTTGAGCATTTCGGATTTTTCCGATTTCTCACGTCATCGGAATGGAGCTATACCGAAGGAGCTGAACAGTATGGAGCACTGCCTTTTATTACAGGTACGCTGTTGACCACACTGTTGGCTCTGTTGTTTTGTATTCCCTTTTCAATGCCCGTGGCTTTCTTTGTCGGAGAATACTTCAAGGGTTCACGAATTGCATCCGTATTAAGTACCGTCACCGATTTGTTAGCAGGTATTCCATCTGTTATATACGGATTGTGGGGCTTCTACACATTACGTCCTATCATCATAGCCCTTGATATTTCTTCACAAGGCTCCGGTATTCTTACCGCATCTTTGGTGTTGGCTATCATGATTGTTCCTTATGCAGCATCACTCAGCGCCGAATTTATCAAAATGGTGCCGAATGATCTAAAAGAAAGTGCATATAGTCTTGGTGCCACCCGTGCCGAAGTAGTTCGCAAGATAATATTTCCTGTTGCAGGTTCAGGAATATTTTCGTCGTATATACTGGCTATCGGACGTGCATTGGGTGAAACAATGACCGTAACAATGTTGATCGGTAACACAAACAATATTCCTACTTCCATCACCTCCACAGGCAACTCTATGGCTTCAATTATTGCGAATCAATTTGGAGAAGCTGATGGTTTGCGACTTTCGTCCCTGATCGCCATCGGTCTTATCCTGTTCCTGATTACAGCGGTAATTAACATGATAGGTAAAATGATGATTAAACGTGCAAGAATCTCTTAATCTTATGGCAAATCATAAAACAAAACATCGTTTAGCAAAGGACAAGTTGATGCTGTGGACGATATGCATTTTCGCCACACTTACGGCTGTGCCTCTTTTTGCTATCCTGGGAGAAGTTCTGTTGCGCGGTTATAATCAATTGTCGTGGTCTTTTTTCACAGAACCTACCCCAACAGCTTACAAGGCAATGAAAGCTATAGAAGCGGGTGAACGAATACCCGGAGGTATTGCCAATGGTATTGTCGGTACAATGATAATACTCAGTATGGCCGTCGTTGTAGCTGTCCCTCTCGGTATTCTGTGCGGCACATTCTTAGCGGAAAACAGCAAAAAGCGTTTTGCAAAAGTTGTCAGTTACCTGACAGACCTCGTGCAAGGCATCCCATCAGTGATTATCGGCATCATCACTTACATCTGGGTAGTTGTACCGATGAGAGGTTATTCCGCAATTGCCGGCAGTGTGGCACTCTGTATCATGATGTTACCGCTCATCATTCGTTCCACGGAAGAAACTTTGAAAATTCTCCCTGTTTCACTGAAAGAGGCAGGTTTGGCACTTGGAGGCAACAAAGCGCGTGTAATGCTGAAAGTTCAGCTTCCGGCGGCATTTGGCGGTATATTTACAGGCGTGCTGCTCGCCATTTCAAGAGTTATCGGCGAGACCGCACCACTCATGTTTACTGCTCTGGGCTGCTCTTTTATACGTTGGTCTATTACCAAGCCCATATCGGCAGTGCCGCTACTTATTTGGGAATTTTTCAATGACCCCAACCTCCAGGAGTTGGTTTGGGGCGCATCGCTTTTCCTTTTAATATTTGTTCTCTCGTTGAATCTTTTAGCTAAATATCTCGCAAAGAAATGGAATCAGTAACACCTATACTTGAATTTAAGAAGACTTGTGTATCCTATACCAAGCAAACGATGGCAGTAAAATATGTGTCGGCAGCCATTGAACGAAATACCATCACAGCCATTATGGGACCTTCAGGTTGTGGAAAATCCACCTTGCTTCGTGCGGTAAATCTCATGCACAGTCTCTACCCGAATATTCGTGTCGATGGTGAGATCTTGCTCAATGGCGAAAACATCCTGTCAATGGAACCAATTGAGGTACGTCGTCGTGTTGGTATGGTTTTCCAACGCCCCGCACCATTCCCTACAATGAGCATCTATGACAATGTCCTGGCAGGATTCGCCTTGAATGGCATCCACTTGTCGAAATCAAAGAAAGACGAGATAGTAGAAAGCAATTTGAGAAATGTGGCGCTGTGGAACGAGGTGAAAGATGTGCTGAATAAAAAAGGGACATTCCTTTCGGGTGGCCAGCAACAGCGATTGTGTGTTGCCCGTGCATTGGCCATGAATCCTGATATTATGCTAATGGATGAACCGACTTCAGCACTTGACCCCATCGCAACCAAACGTATTGAAGAATTACTTCTGGAACTCCAAAAGAAGGTTACAATCTTAGTTGTTACTCACAATATGGGACAAGCAAAACGTATTTCTTCCCGCTCAATGTTTATGTATTTAGGCGAACTTATAGAGTACGGAGATACTGAAACAATGTTTTCCAATCCTGAGCATGAAAGGACAAAGGCGTATCTGATAGGTAAGATAGGATAACACTATTCAAAGAAGTACATCCTGTTTAATTTGCCGACCCAGACATCGGTAAAAGTTTGTACGTCTTTGTTTTTTCCACCTATCAAATAGATAAAATGACTGGCTTCATCAAGAATAACGGATTGATAGGCACGTGGTTCATACAAGATGTGTTGAGTCGTATCCTGAATTATATTGAAAACCGAGTCTGTTGCCCGCCAGGTGAATCCTTCATCAATGGATTCCATATGTCCGTTTCCACGGATATCGCCGTTATCATCCATACTTCCGAACAATAACAGCTTGTCGTCGTATGGAATCACCGACGCTCCGGAAAATGGCTGCACATCGGCCTTATCCGCCGTAAAGTCAATCCATTTATACTCATTGAATATATTCTTTTCGACGCTCCATACTTTCGANAGCAAAGTTCCTGCNGANGAACGTCCNCCCATCACTATGGCTTTGGGCTTGCCGGTACGGGAGTCAAAGCTCAAACTTGCATAATCAGCAATAGGGAAATTGGAAGGAATCGCATCTTGTATGATCCAATAAGCACCATCCTCCGAATTTGCAAAATAGTACACTTGATTTGCTTCTTGCCTGAAAAGTCCCCATAAATTATTTTCCAACACAAAAAGCAAGTTATGACACGCATACCCTGCTACTGAAGGATCGATACCCGACCAATTTTCACCATCACCAGATGTGAATATCAATCCATTTTCGTGCACCAAATATAATTTGTCCTGAAATACCCTGATGCTCCGCAAATTGTCAGTTGCCGGCAATCCGGAGACAGTAGCATTCGTCCAGGTTTTAGCATCGTTGGAAACGTATAAATAATTTTTTGAGTCGGAGCTCGCATAAAACAAAAAGCGATTCTTAAAGAACACAGCTTGCTGAGCACTGCTGCCGTGACTGTAGATGTTGTTAACAAGTCTTTTCCACACATACAACTCGGATTCGATCTGATGCACATTAACCTTGATGGGATAAGTCCTTGACACCTTTTCATTCGCGGAATAATTCGTTACACTTTGCACTTTTGTAAAGTCAATTGTATCCTTTCCCGTAAGGACGAGGGTATCCAATCCGGTACCCGTTGAATCAGTCATTAGCAGATAAGCACGAGAGGTGCTTTTGAAACTAAAAGTCGGAAAAACACTATCGATGCGGGTCTTAAACGGCAGAGAATCAAGATTGACGATAATAGAATCTTTCAAATCAGCATCGTACTCTAAGGTGAACACAGCTCCTACGAGTCCGGGAATACTGTCGTTTTTACCAAACTTCAATGAAACGAAATTAGGATTATCCGAATATTCTATCTCCTTTTCTTCACCTAAACAGGCACTCACAAGATAGACTATAACTGAAAATATCAGGAGTTTACAAATATTTCTCTTCATACTGATTAATTTACAACAACTCTAAAGTAACCGGACAGTGATCCGAATGCACCGCTTCCACTAAAATCTTTGCGTCTTTCAACCTACCCCGAAGCGGCTCGCTAACCCAGTGATAATCAATGCGCCATCCCACATTGCGATAGCGCGCGCCTCCACGATAACTCCACCAACTGTATCTTTCCGGACTTTGATCAAACACCCTGAAAGTATCTATCATACCGGAAGCTTCATATTTGTCCATCCATTCCCTCTCTTCGGGTAAAAAACCAGATACGCCGACTTGTCGCTGCGGATTGTTGATGTCAATGGGTTTATGACAAATATTGTAATCGCCGCAAACCACCAGGTTAGGGCGTTCTTTTCTTAATTCGGTGATAAAAGGTAAAAAATCTTCCAGAAACTCCATCTTAAATTCCTGACGCTCATCGCCTGAGGAGCCGGATGGTATATATACGTTCACAATGGACAGATCACCATAATCAGCCCGGATCACCCGCCCTTCACTGTCGTATTTTGGGTTATTCATACCAATAACAATATTGTCAGGAGTTTTTTTAGTCAGGATGGCCACACCGCTGTAACCCTTCTTTTCTGCCGAATGTAAATAGCTTGTATAGCCAAGTTCCGCAAAAAGCATGGTGTCAATCTGCTCCGGCTGCGCTTTGGTTTCTTGCAGGCACAATACGTCCGGACTCTCTTCTTTGATCCATCCCGGCAAATCTTTATTGATTGCCGCCCTTATACCATTTACATTATAAGAAACTATCTTCATGAACTTTAAACTATATGAACTATGTGAACATTAAAACCCTTCAACCAAGCTCAGGGCATTACTTTATACATTCGCCTTTTTGACCATTTGATATAAATTGGATGCAAACACAAAATTATTCAGCTCCTCATTGTCTGCATGAAAAATATCGCGATTGGTCCCCTCCCATTCTTTTTCTCCATGATTGATAAAAATCACGTATTCGCCTATTTCCATCACTGAATTCATATCGTGGGAATTGATGATGGTAGTGATATTGAATTCATGCGTGATTTCCTGGATCAACCGGTCGATGATCAGGGCAGTCTTAGGATCCAAGCCTGAATTTGGCTCGTCACAAAACAGGTACTTCGGTTGCAAGGCAATGGCACGTGCAATCGCCACTCGTTTTTGCATACCGCCACTAATTTCCGAAGGAGCCAAATTGTACGAGTTTTCGGGAAGATCAACCCTCCGCAGGCACCACACAGCCCTATCTTTCATTTCCTCTTTGAAAGTATTTGCAAACATTTCCAACGGAAACATCACATTTTCCAGCACTGTCAAAGAATCAAACAAAGCAGAACCCTGGAACAACATGCCAACTTCACGACGAAGACCACGAATTTCACTCATGAGCATATCCGGCAAATTTCGTCCGTCATATTCGATGCGTCCCGAATCAATGCGGTGAAGTCCGATGATGCTTTTCATCAACACGGTTTTTCCGGAACCACTCGCACCGATAATCATGTTGGTTTTTCCAGGTTCGAAAGTAGCGGAAATATCTTTCAACACATGATTGTCACCGAAAGTTTTATTTACATCTTT
>JGI24712J26585_10004259_pt1 | contig 10972 bp, 5 predicted proteins | sample BioPla3DNA2_FD_26585 | JGI IMG/M metagenome (IMG submission 26585)
TAGAACATGTTTCAACATTACCTGAAAATAGCGTGGCGAAACCTGCGCAAGTACAAGACCCAAACCGTTGTCAGCGTATTGGGCCTGGCTATCGGCTTCACGGCGTTCGCGTTCACCCTGTCGTGGATCCGGTACGAGATGGGGTACGACAAACACACTCCCGATGCGGATAGGGTCTATAAAATACTTAGGGTAAATGAGAGGAAAGAAGGCGGCTTTGACTTCTTGCTTCCTGATGCCTTAAAGATGTACCTGGAAAGTTTCCCTGAAATTGAAGCGGTAACCGCCATCAGTACAACCAGGGGTGAATTTAAGAGAAATGATGAACTGTTTATGGATAATGTGCATGTAATGCTTGCCGACACATCATTCTTCAAGGTGTTTTACCCGGGTGTACAAATAGACTACCCGGCAGAAATATTGGATGAGCCCGAGTCTCTAATTTTTTCAACCACGGCAGCCCAAAAAATCGGCTTGTCGCCCTCCGATATCGGGTGTTATAATAGCAGGTTAGACGCTATCGTCTTGGGTATTGCTCCCGGGACGGTCAACAAGCAAACGAATGTTCCCTTTGACGTGATGACCGTTAGCCCCGTGGAGGTAAATCCCGAATGTCCCTGGTGCTATTTTTCACGTCGCATGTACGCGCGGGTTCATAAGAACGTGGATATGGAGGCCCTCGCGGCAAAATTAGATTCGCTGTATATCGAAGAAGCGTTACAAGGCGTTATGTCATACAAGCTTGTCCCACTGAGGGAGGTGCGTTACAAACACCCCGAGGATAGGGCAAAAATAAAGCATGGTCATTTGCGAATTTTCGTTGTCGTATCGCTGTTGGTCATTCTTAGCGCGTTGTTCAACTACCTGATGTTGTTCGTGAATAAAATCAAGATCAGAAACCGCGAACTGGCGTTGCGAAAAGTAAACGGTGCTTGCAACAGGAAGCTGGTGATGTTGTTACTGATTGAAATGGGGTTGATTTTGCTGTTTTCACTGTTTATCAGCGGGGTTTTATCGGAGCTGCTGTACGCCCCGTTTGTGAAGTTGTCGGAAATTGAAGCCACGAAATCATTCCTGATAAAAGAAATCGTGCTATATGGCATCGGCGTGTTCATCCTTTCCATTCTGGCCGCCTCGATCCCGATATCTGTTTTCATGAAAAGAAGCGTGGCAAACACGCTTCATCCCGATACGAAAACTTTCGCCGGGGTTAAAAACGGCTTCGCGCTCACCAGCCTCTTTTTGCAACTTACCGTCGGCACTTTATTGATTTTCAGCACGCTCGTTTTCCTGTATCAATTTAAAAAGCTGAACGAAAAGGATATTGGGTTCAACAGGTTTAACATCATGAGTTTTCAATGTAATGTCTCGTTGACCAAAGATGAGCTTCGCAAAATACCGGGCGTGGAAGAGGTGATTTTCTTTTCCAACCAATTCCTTCCGAGGGGCATGACGTCACACTTTGGTTATAAAACCGAAAGTGGCGAGATGATAGAAACCGAATCGTTTCAGATTCACGAGCCGGACTTTATCGATTTTTTCGATATGAAGATATTGGAAGGTAGAAACTTTCACTACGGCGAGACCAATGCCTGCCTGATCAATGAAACCGCCAAAAGGAAATTCGGGTTAACCGACCCGATAGGAGAAAGGGTGAATAATTATACCGTGATTGGCGTGGTGGCAGATATGTATATCGATTCTCCGCTTCTACCGGTTTACCCGTCAACCTATCGGTTACGCGAGTATATGATTACATCGGCGAGTTTTAACCGGGAAACGGGACAATGGAAGTACAACAGTACCCCGATGCCTGATTCGCCAAAAGCCAGCGCATCGATAGGCTTCAATTTATTTGCCTATAAATACTCGCCCGGGAGCAGGGAGCTTGTACAACAAAGGATTCAGGAACTGATCACGAAAAATGGCGGCTCGAGAACATCCTTTAATGATTTGGAAGCGGTTTACGCCGAGTACACGCTCTCCGAGCGTTATCTTTTGACCCTGCTTGGCATCATGACCGGTGTGGCCATCACGATTGCCGTTTTCGGCATCTACTCGATGATCACGCTGGCGTGCAACCGGCGGCGCAAGGAGATGGCCATCCGCAAGGTGAACGGCGCGAAGGCAAGGGAGATCTTGGCGCTTTTCTTCCGCCAGTACTTCGCGGTGACGGTAGCGGCTTGCGCGGTGGCGTTCCCCGTCGGTGTGCACGTGATGCAGCGTTGGTTGGAGCAGTACACCCGCCGGGTGTCGATGGAGTGGTGGCTTTTCGCGGGTGTATTCGTCTTGGTAGTCGCCATCGTTTTCATCAGCATGGCGTTCAGGGTATGGAAGGCGGCCAACGAGAACCCGGCAGAAGTGGTGAAGGCGGAGTAAAAATTTAGAACATGTTTCAACATTACCTGAAAATAGCGTGGCGGAACCTCCGCAAGTATAAGACCCAAACCGTTGTCAGCGTATTGGGCTTGGCCATCGGCTTCACGGCGTTCGCGTTCACCCTATCGTGGATCCGGTACGAGATGTCGTACGATAGCTTCAACCCCGAGGCGGGCAGGATTTACTGTATTGAAGAAGTGAAGGGTGATATGTACCAATTGGGGGAGCAGTTAACTCCCTACGCGTTAAGCACCTACCTCCGGGATAACTTCCCCGAAGTGGCGGCCGCGAGCATCGTTTCTTCATTTCAGGCGGTTTTGCCGAAAGATGCCTCACAAAGTACATGGAACCGGTTTATTCAAGATTGTCGGTTTATAGCTTATACCGATACCGCATTTTTCAGCGTCTTTTATCCCGACATGAAAGTTACTTTCCCCCACCCGTTGCCCGAGGGAGCCGCCATCTTTCCGCGCGGCATCGCCGACAAGTTGGGTATAACACCGCGACACTTCGGGCAAAAGCTTGACTCGTTGGATATAACCCCCATTGCCATCGTGGACGACAAACCGTTACCGAGCAACGTGGCTTTCGGGTTGATGTCTGTTTCCATCCCGGATGAAATATCCCGTTCCTCTTGGGGTTCTTATCGTACAGGTTTCACCTACGTTCGCTTGCACAAAGGCAGCAGTATTGAACGGGTAGAGCAGGCGCTCGATAGCTTACGCGTTGTAACCCAATTCGGCGAGCAAGACCGCTCGTACAAAGTGTATCCCCTCCGCAAGGTTCATTACTTGGCACCGAATAACCAGGCAAACATCAAGTTCGAGGCGTTGAAACAGTTCTCCGTCATCTCGTTGTTAGTGATTATTGCCGCGCTAATAAACTACATCATGTTGTTTGTCAGCCGCGTGAGGATGCGGTGGCGCGAGTTCGCGTTGAACAAGGTAAGCGGCGCGTCAGACAAGGAGATTTTGCTGTTGCTGCTTCACGAGTTTTTGATTACCCTGCTGGCAGCCATATTCGTTGGCGGGTTACTCACGGAGTGGCTTTTCCCCACGTTTAGTCGTTTCTCGATGATCGTGGCCCCCAAAAGCTACTTCCTCGTGTCGGTATTCTGGTACAGCTTGATCATTATCGTTGCATCAACGTTGGTTACCTTCGGGATGATTCGCGGGTTCGTGAGCCGGAGCATTCGAGAAAACATCACTCCCGAGACGAAGTTACATCGCGGGTTTCGCCTAAATTTCTCGCACGTGGCCATTTTCGTCCAGTTGGTAATCGGCGTGTTGCTGATTTTTTGCACCGCCGTGGCATTCAACCAGTACCACCTGATAGACCAACGCGTCGGGTACAACCGCAATGGGCTTATGGTTTTTGGAATGAACGAGGAGAACATACCCGTCTCCGAGTTTAAAAAGCTCCCGGGCGTGGGCGATTTTATCGTCAATTCGGAGAGTTTTTTCTCGCTAGAAAGAAGCAGAAATGCTCGTCCCATTGAAGTGGTTGACAAAGACCAGCGTGCTGAAACGCATGCCCTTGTTTCCCGTTACGTGAGTGCAGATTTTCGAGACTTCCTTCGTATCCCTTTGTTGGATGGGCGGGATATGCTTCCCTCGGAACGCTCGGCCTACTTCATCAATGAAACCGGGAACAGGGAATTGGGAGGCAACGCGGTAGGCAAAACGATTCATGGCAGCCCCATCATCGGTGTCATACCCGATTTGCAAGTATCCAGCGCTTTGGAAGTAATTCAACCCACGCTTTACCGACTGTCATGCCATGATAACGAACAGCTGGTTGGAAATATCACGTTTCGTTGCGAAAACGACAGCATAAAAAAACGGGTGGACGATTGGTTCTCGAAAACGTTTCCCAGCAGGGAATCTCAATTTCAACCAGGTGTTAACTTGGCAGGATATTGGTCAAGGGATATTGACAAAAGCTTCAAAGAATACACCAAGTCGGAGCGAAACTTACTGATGCTGGTCGGCATCATGACTGCGGTTGCCATCTTGATCGCCGTTTTCGGCATCTACTCGATGATCACGTTGGCGTGCAACCAGCGGCGCAAGGAGATGGCCATCCGCAAGGTGAACGGAGCGAAGGCAAAGGAGATCTTGGCGCTCTTCTTCCGCCAGTACTTCGCGGTGACGGTAGCGGCTTGCTTGGTGGCTTTCCCCGTCGGTGTGCACGTGATGCAGAGATGGTTAGAGCAGTACACCCGCCGGGTATCGATGGAGTGGTGGCTTTTCGCGGGCGTGTTCGTCTTGGTGGTCGCCATCGTTTTCATTAGCATGGCGTTCAGGGTATGGAAAGCGGCCAGCGAAAACCCGGCGGAAGTGGTGAAAGCGGAGTAAACATTGAAATGTAAAGATAAAAATCGTATGAAAACAAAAGCAGTTTTAACTATTTTACTAGTTGCCGTGGTGATGGCAACGCGAGCGCAAGGAATAGGGCCGTTTACCCTGCAAGGGAAGATAAGCAATGTTTCAGACCCCCGGTTACTTTTCTTTATTGAATCCAAGAGTGGATTAAGTGAAATTGATACCATCTCGTTGCAACCCGACGGGAGTTTTCATTACACCACGAACAAAGTCACTTACCCGCAGAGAACAAGCCTTCAGAATAGGGATATACAGGTAAATGATTTTTTTATCGCCCCGGGGTATCAACTGACCATCACAGGAGACGGGAAGGATTTTTTCACCTTGGTGAAAACAACGAGAATAGAAGGTGCCGAAAGTAATCGCTACAAGCAATTGCACGATTCCATTAGGATTGCCCGCATGGATATGACAAGTTGGTCCGATTTGAAAGGCGACTCTTTGCTGCAATACATCCGGGCGGAAAAGCATTTGACAGATTCGCTTGAAAAAGTGGTTTTCCATGATAAAGAAACCACGGACCCGTACTTGGGTCATTTTGGTCGAATGACCTATTTCGACAACCTGTTTAACCGCCTTTACATGCTGGCGGCAAACGTGAACTGGGGATCTTTAGACGAGGAAACGGCTTACGCTTTCGCCGCGGAAATAACCGATAAAGCCATTCTCGATGATCTGTTCGATGAAGAGTACATGATTTCAGAAACCTACAAAACGTGGTTTTTAGATGAATACAGGAGAGCTTTAGAAGCAAAGGATGCCCGGGAAAACCCGTCGCGAGAAAACAGTCGATTTCATCAGCTGGAAATAATAAATACCGAGTTCCGGGGAAAAGCCAAGGAGTTTTCCCTGTTCAGGTTTATGCGTGATGGCTTGAAATACAACGTCAAAACAATGGAGCAATTGAACGAGTACAAGTCGGCTTTCGCGCCCTATATCTCCAACTTAACCGACCCTGACTACAAGCAGGTTATAGCCAATCTTTTTAGAGAAAAAGAGGAATTTTTAAGTGCTACCCGAGTGGGGCAACCGGCTCCCGATTTCACCCTCGAAAGCAACACCGGGGAAACCTACTCGTTAGCGGATTTTCGTGGGAAAGTCGTTTATATCGATTTATGGTCCAGTTGGTGTAGACCGTGTAGGGAAGAAATTCCATCGCTCCGGGAACTACACGAGAAATACAAGAATGACCATCGAATAGCCATTATCGGTATTTCCGTGAGCGATAGCTTTGACAGGTGGCAAAAAGCACTTTCCGAGGACAAGCCCGAATGGTTGCAACTCTTTGACTCTGACGGTGCCGTTGATGCCGCGTACGAAGTTTATTTCATTCCCAAGTATATTTTGATTGACAAAAACGGGAACATTGTTGATATGGATGCGCCAAGGCCAAGCAACAGAGCGGCCTTGGAAAACAGACTGAAGGAAGAGATGGAAAAATAAAAGCCGAACAATATGAAGACAAAAACACTACTAACCCTTTTGCTGGTTGCCGTGGTGATGGCTGCCAGCGCGCAATCTAACGAAACGGAAAGTTACTTGAAAACCGTGCTGAAAAATCTGGAAGCGATTCAATCGGCAACGTATCATGTAGAAATAGTTGGGTGGACTCCTTATGAAACTGCCCCGCACGTAATTAAAAACCGTTACGTGAAGGAGTTCGATAACCCGGCTGACACGACCATTGGCGCGAGTTTTATCCAACTGCTTGCCAATGATACCAGCCGCATCGGTTTGGCTTACGACGGAGTTGCGCGGGTAATGGTTGATGACGATAGGAAAACTTTAGAAATAGACAGTTTTAACGTGGATAGGGGGGTGCCTTTTCGGCTTGTTAGTCCACCTTTTTACAACTACACGAAAAACATTATTCGCTACATCTTAACTACCACCGACAGCATAACGGTTGAACCCCAAGAAAGCGATACCACCCTTCACGTAATACTGACTATTCACGAAGACCACAACGTGGAATTTTTTGGCAAAGCCTATAAAAATCCATTTCCGCCCATGTTTGGAAATGACCCCACCTCGCGGTACGAAATCTGGATAGATAAACGAACAAATTTGCCTTTTAAATACTTGCGTGAAATGTCGTTCAATAAAAATCAAAGCACTGTCTCCAATCCGGTATTTAATAAAGTGAAAATTGAAAACTTTAGCGTTGCCGATTATTTCCCCGCCGATTACGAAATCATTGACTACAAGGAAAGGATGGAAAGGCAAAAGATGCAAAGAGCTGACGTGATGGAAGGCACCGTTGCTCCCGATTTTTTGCTTACCGGTACACACGGCAATCAGGTGTCGTTAAAAGAGATACAGAGCGAAGTCGTTTTACTACATTTTACAGGGATAGGGTGCGGACCGTGTCTGCTCTCTATTCCCTTCATGGAGAAGATTTCCAAAGAATATCCGCCTCAACAACTTACCGTGTTGAGCATTGAAACGTGGGGCAACAAGATGAATACATTGAAAAATTACCAAGCTAAGCACCGGTTTACCTATCCTTTTCTGCAAGGCAACAGCGATGTAACAAAAGCGTATAATGCCATGGGTGTTCCCCGGTTTTTCGTATTGGATAAAAATCACGTTATCCGGAAAGTTTTCAACGGTTATGATGACAAGAACTCCGATAACGAAATTAAAAAAGTCATTGACGCGTTACTCTAAGTAAATGACCTCGTCAATGTTTTTCGTGGTTACAATAATCATTAAACGTCATAAGTCGATATGCTTTAATATAAAAACAATCGTATGAAACTAAAAACAGTCCTCACCCTTATGCTGATTGCCGTGGCGATATCGGCACAAGCGCAGCGGGAAAAAATAGTCGAGCAGCCACGTGCCGTGTTTGCCAATACGTTCGCGTTGGAAATTGCCAAGGTGACGTTATTTGACACGAAGACCGTGCTGGATATCGATGCCTATTTTCGTCCCGGTAGTTGGATTAAAATAGCGTCGGACAGCTATCTGCTGGCGGATGGCAAAAAGTACATGATTCGCGATGGCGAAGGTATTGACCTCGATTCGCTGTTTTGGATGCCTCAATCCGGTGAAGCCGAGTTTAAGTTGATATTTGAACCGCTGCCGATTGAAACAGCCAAGTTCGATTTTATAGAGAGCGATTGCGATGACTGTTTCAAAATATACGGCATTCATCTGGAAGACCAACGGGTACCCCTTCCCGGTATCCCGGATGAGTTCACACGGGAACACCCGGTCGAAGCCAATTTTCAAGCACAACTACAAAAAGGAGAAGCGCATGTAAGCGGTAAAATAATGGGCTATGTTCCCATGCATGAAAAGTATGAACTATATTATCTAAACCCGATAACAGGCACCGTAACGAGCGAGCCGTTACCGATTCATCCAGACGGCTCATTTTCATCGTCTATAACGGTGTATAGTCCAACCCAAATACTTATAAGTGACCGCAAACTTTTCACTACTTCTATTCGGGTTGCACCCGACCAAGAATCGAAAGTATGGATAAACTTCCCCGAGATGTACCGTTCCGGCTCGCGATTGTTAAAAGATGAACCATCCTACGGGAACGAAGCCTATTTCTCAGGCTATTTTGCAGGATTAAACACCGATTTGAACCGTGTTGTAAGGTCCGAAATCATGCCATTCGATGTAACCGATTCTGTCGCGGGAATGAATGCCAACGAGTATAAATCGTTTTTGCTAAAGGAGTTCGATAATTCGACAAAACGCATCGAAGATCTCGACATTCAGCCATTGGCAAAAAAAATACTCAAAGCTGAATTGGCATTTGCACTCTACAGTAATATGGAGAGGATGGAGTATTATTTATTGCAAGCGTACATGAAGAAAGAGGGTCTCTCGTATCAAGAGGCCAAGAAGACGTTTAAACTACCCTTGCGACCCGCCGGTTTTTCCGACTATTGCCAACTTATCCCTTACGATGATATTGATATTGTACTCGTCAACACCTTTGCTAATGAAGTTGAATTGCTCGGGTATTGCAGGGGGGATTCCTATGACCCATCCGAAGTTCCACGTTATTTGGCCACGCACGAAAACGTTTCGTCGGAAGACCAAGAGCTCCTTAAAGCCTTTATCTCGGCACAAGAAAAGCAGGAAGAGTTTAAAGAAATCGCTACGATTAATAACATACTTAGCAAATACAAAGAGCTGTCGGCACAATACATGCAAGACAAAACAGGGGTGGGCTTTCTTTCTAAAATATGGGATACCGAAGATGCTTTTTTACTGAATTTGGTTAAATCGATGAAAATATCAAGCGGTATGAAAGACTTTAACCCGCTTACCGATGAACAAAAAGCCGAGTTGGCCACAATGCCACCGTTGATTCAAGAAACTGTCTTGAAAGAGAACGATGATTTGCTGGCAAAAATAGAAGAGAATAAGAAGAAAACAGGTTATACCGTTTTCGCACCCCCTTCCAATGTGAATGAGCAGCTGTTCTTGGACTTGATAAAGCCTTTCAAGGGGAAAGTGATACTGGTAGATATATGGGCTACCTGGTGTGGCCCTTGTCGGGCAGCGCACCCGCTCATGGAACCGGTAAAAGCGCAGTTTGACGATAAGGATGTGGTGTTTTTGTACCTCGCGGGAGAGGATTCGCCCGAGAACACGTGGAAAAACATGATCGCGGATATTCCCGGTTCACACTATCGTTTGAATAAAGAGCAATGGGATTACCTGAGTAAAAGCCTTAACGTGAGAGGTGTTCCTACCTACTTGATTTTAGACAGAGAGGGCAATCAAACTTACTACACCGCGGGTTTTCCCGGCGCAGATATCATGAAAAGTGAATTAAATAAAGCGTTGAATAAATGATGATGAGCAAACAATCTGGAAACGATGAAAACAAAAACAATCCTTACCCTTTTGTTGATAGCCGTGGCGATTGCCGGCTGCAACCGGAAACAGGTCAACACGCCTCCCATGTTCGCGGGCGAGGAGTTTGATCAGGGAGAAAAAGCGATTATCACGGGGAAGATAAGCAACCGCGACGTCTACCCGCACGTGAGGTGGTTAGAGATTAAACTGCTCGATTTCGGGGGAAACGAAACGACCCACTTGTCGCCCATTACCGAGGATGGCATGTTCCGATTCGACATTTATCCCATTACCACCCGCGAAATATCGTTCGTCCCGGTGGAAGACCGTATCGTTATCGCCCCGGGCGACAGTTTGTATATTGAAAAGGATTTCAAAAACATCGCACACACCGTTTTCGGGGGAACATGTGCCGAGCTGAACAAACAGATCAGCGCCTTCCGAAACAAATACCTGGGGCGATACACGCAACCGTACGAGCTGCCGTATATGGATTTCAAGGCAGCCGCGGAAAAGCAGTACGAAGAGACGTTGCATCAACTCGCCGCNTTTCAGCNNGAACACAACACGTCGAAAACGTTTAACACCTGGGCGAAAAAGCAAGTGGCCTTGGATTATTACATCGCGTTGTTCGATTTTCCTTTTCGACACTTCCTTCGCACAAACAACGACTTGAAGGACAATAAGCTGGGGTTATATTACGACTTCGTGAAAAAGCTGGGAACATATTACGATTTCGTGAAAGATTTCGAGAAAGAGGAGGATAACTCGATTATCATGGCGAGTTACTTTGAAGCGGTTAACCAGTTTTCAAAGTATCTGTTTACTCAAGTCCAAACAACATCGTGGGATGATATGCTGGAAAAACTGAAATCGTCTACTGAAAATAGCTACCTGTCTCAATTTGCGGTTGCCAACTTCGTGAATAACTTCTATCTCAAAGCCAATAAAACCGATTGGATTGACAGTAACCGTGTAATGATAAACGAAACACTCTCCGACCCATTTCTGCGCACCACGCTCGATAACCGGTACAATCAGGTAAAAGCCTACAACGACAATCCGCGCATCTACTCCGATGCGGTTTTAGGGAAAAACGCCATTGAATTGCACGGGAGCGGTTCGTTGATAACCGATTCTGCCAACGTGATGAAGCACATTGTCGACTCCAATCCCGGGCAAGTGCTGTACGTGGATGTTTGGGCACCTTGGTGTCGCGGGAGTGTGATGGAAATGCCTGACAGCAAGAAGCTTCAAGACTGTTTCGAGGGGAAACCCATCACGTTCGTTTACCTGTGCATGGGTGGCACGCCGGAAGCGCAACAAGAAGTCATCAACAAGTATGACCTCACGGGAATCCACCATTTTTTAAGCGACAA
>JGI24712J26585_10004260_pt1 | contig 10972 bp, 8 predicted proteins | sample BioPla3DNA2_FD_26585 | JGI IMG/M metagenome (IMG submission 26585)
GCTTTTCCATAAGCTGCTGCTGGTCCATTTTTAGAAACCGCTCCCGCCACTGCCGGCACAATTTGTCATAGTTGGATAGTCTTTTCATAATGCTGGCCTCCATTATCATATCTTCCCACAATTAAACCTTTATAAGCTCGATATATTATTATATTATAATAATACCTGCTGAACATTTCAAATCCCCAACAAAACAGGCTTGTTTTGCCCGTCAAAAACAGCGAATATACTTATTTGCAAACGGGTTTTGCAAATGCGTTTGTCCAGCGGACAATAATATACTTTATTGCAGATTGTTCTAATTTGCATTATCCTGTTATTAACACAAATCATCTTTTCGAGATGAGGCCCTTTATAAGTGGTATAAAAAGAGCCGGTTTATGTAAGCTTCACGCCGCTGAATTAGCAAATATGTTAAAAGGTTTATCATTCCGGACTTCTTCGGCACACCGGATATGATAAACTGGGTAAGTTTAGTTCCAGTTTAGTAAGCTGTGCAAAATATATACATAAAACTCCGATTGAGGTGCCACGATGTTTCATATTCTTGTTGTGGATGATGATAAAAATACCCGTCGCCTTATGCAGGCAGTACTTGAGGGGGACGGTTATACCGTAACTACTGCATCTGACGGAGAAAAAGCCCTTGCTGTAATGGATTCAGAACACATTGATCTTGTAGTTCTAGATATCATGATGCCCAATATGGACGGTTATGAATTCACAACTTTGCTCCGTTCTACTAATAATGATCTGCCTATTCTGATGGTATCAGCTAAACAACTGCCGGAGGATAGGAAGCGGGGATTTATTGTAGGGACGGACGACTATATGACAAAACCGGTGGATACTGAAGAAATGCTTTTTCGTATAAAGGCACTGCTGCGCCGCGCTAAAATTGTAAGTGAGCGGAAGATTGAAATCGGAGATGTGGTGCTGGATTATGATTCGATGACCATCAGCCGTAAAGATGAACGCCTGGAACTGCCACAAAAGGAATTTCTGCTCCTCTTCAAGCTGCTGTCATATCCGGGGAAGATTTTTACACGCATTCAGCTTATGGATGAAATATGGGGCGCGGATTGTGAAACAGGATGGGAAACTGTAACTGTACATGTGGGCCGGCTCAGGAAACGGTTTGAAGATTGGGACGAGTTTGAAATCGTTTCCGTGCGCGGCCTCGGATACAAGGCGGTGAAGAAGGTTTGAAAGAGAAGAGAACAAACACTCAATGGGGTTAACGCTGCTTTTTTCCGGTGTTATGTTTTTGCAAACTCTTCTGACGCTGCTTGCTGTAGGGGTTATTGTGTTTATTGCTGTAAAACTCGGACTCTTTGTAAAGTGGCAGAAAGAGCAAAATCTGTTTGCGTTTTTTATTCTGATTGCTGTTTTCAGCCTCGTTGGCGGCACAATTATGACTGTTTTAGTAGGCAAAATTCCATTAAAACCAATCAACAAAATCATCAATGCCATGAAACGCCTGGCATCCGGTGATTTTCGCACACGCCTGCATTTTGGAAATTTGCTTTCCAAACATCCCACCATACGCGAATTAACGGAAAGCTTCAATACAATGGCATCTGAACTGGAGAATACAGAACTGCTGCGCTCTGATTTCGTAAATAATTTTTCCCACGAATTCAAGACCCCGATTGTCTCCATTGCGGGCTTTACGAACCTGCTGCGTCAGGGAACCCTCTCTGAGAAAGAGCAAAAGGAGTATCTGGATATTATCGCAGAAGAGTCCATGCGCCTGTCGGACATGGCAACCAATGTTATGAATCTGACAAAGGTTGAAAACCAGACAATACTGACTGATGTAAAGAGTTTTAACCTCTCCGAACAGTTGAGGAGCTCTATCCTGCTGCTAGAGGACAAATGGGAAAAGAAAAACCTGGAGATTGATATAGATTTCGATGAACACATGATTTCCGCAAATGAAGAGCTTTTAAAGCAGGTTTGGCTTAACCTGCTTGATAATGCGATCAAATTCTCTCTTGACAATGGCACCATCGGTGTCTCAATTATCGAAGATTCCGGCAATATTGCTGTTTCCGTTTCCAACGCCGGAAACAAAATACCGGAGCATCAGTTGGATCGAATTTTCCGTAAGTTTTACCAGGCGGATGAATCCCATGCGGTGGATGGTAACGGAATCGGCCTTGCTATCGTGAAACGGATTGCCGAACTCCACGGAGGTACTGTCAGCGTTGACAGCACAGATGACATTACGGTCTTTACCGTTAAGCTTCCGCAGAATAACCTGACAGCGGAATTAGGCCAATAAGAATAAGTATCTGGCAAACAGGGCGTCATCTTTTTTGCGAAGATGACACCCTGTTTTACATTTTATTCATTTTTGGTTTCGTTTCGGTTTAGATTTCACGTTTAGAATTTCATTATAAAGCCCTAGGAGAATTTTAATGAAAATATGGTTTTTAAGCACAATAAGCAAAATACGGCAGTGGATACAGGGTCGATACGGATATGACCAGCTGTCCCGGTTCCTCTTTATTTTAACCCTTGCCCTTATTGTGCTATCGCGCATATCGGTTCTTCGTTTCCTCTATATTCCCGCGCTCCTTCTCCTGAGCTGGTCCTGCATTCGCTGTTATTCCNCAAACCATAAAAGACGAAGAGCAGAGTACGCGGCTTATCTCCGAATCAAGAGTTTTTTCAGTCTTCAAAAAAGAAAATGGTCTGAACGCAAGACTCACACCTATTTCAAATGCTCCAGCTGCAAGAAAACCCTTAGGATACCAAAGAGAAAGGGGAAAATGAGAATTACCTGTCCCGAATGCGGTTATGTAGTCGAAAAGCGGACCTGACATAATAAAGATACGGTAATACCGAAAAGAGCGCACGTACAGCAGTTTTGCCTCAGGCATTTATCGGAAAATTTGTACTCGGTTTAAAAATATTCAGATTTTCTTTGGCTTGACACAAATACTGGTGTACGCAACGCAACTAGCTCACTGATTAATAATAGAAAGGACTCTTTTCATGTTAGAACTCAAGCAAATTACAAAAATTTATACTACCGGAGGGGAAAATGTAAATGCACTCAAAGGTATTGATCTTCGTTTCAGAGAGAGTGAATTTGTATCTATCCTCGGCCCCTCCGGCTGCGGCAAGACCACCTTGCTAAACATCATCGGCGGACTGGATCAGTATACCAGCGGAGACCTGATTATCAATGNAGTCTCCACGAAAGAATTCAGAGACAGAGACTGGGATACCTATCGCAATCACTCTGTTGGTTTTGTGTTCCAAAGCTATAATCTGATACCCCATCAAAGCGTTTTGCAGAATGTTGAGTTGGCATTGACCTTATCCGGCATATCCAAAAAAGAGCGTCGTGAACGGGCAAAAAAGGCACTTGAACAGGTCGGTCTTGGAGACCAGCTTCGTAAAAAGCCCAATGAACTGTCAGGCGGTCAAATGCAGCGCGTAGCCATCGCCCGGGCGATTGTTAACGACCCGGATATAATTCTCGCTGACGAACCTACCGGAGCCCTGGACACGGAAACCGGTATACAGGTCCTGGATATCCTTAAAGAAATCTCTGCAAACCGGCTTGTCATTATGGTCACACATAATCCTTATCTGGCTGAGCGATATTCCACGCGCATCGTCAATATGCTGGACGGGAAAATCACCGGAGATTCAAACCCGTTGGCAGATGAGGAAATACGCCTGGCGAAGGCCGGCGATAAAAAGGAAAGGTTAAAAAAGGACAATAAAAAGAAACCGTCCATGTCCCTGTGGACTTCCTTTGGTCTATCTCTGAAAAATCTGTTTTCAAAAAAAGGCCGGACAGCACTGACCAGTTTTGCCGGTTCCATTGGTATTATCGGCATTGCTTTAATCTATGCCGTCTCACAGGGGACGACAATGTATATTGACACAATTCAGGAGGAAACCCTTTCCTCTTATCCCCTGACGATTGAAGCGCAGAGTGTGGACATCGCTTCTTTGCTGAGCACCTTTATGGGTAAGGCACAATCTACATCTGAACATGAAAATGATGCAGTATATCAGAAGGCCATGCTCTACGAGATGTTGAATGCCATGAATTCCATTGAGGAGCAGGAAAACGACCTGATCAGCTTCAAGGCGTACATTGAGCAGCAGCGCGCCGATGAAAACTGCGAGCTGCATAGCGCGGTCAGCGCAGTGCAGTATACATACGATATGGATCTTTTGATTTACACAAAAAATGTCGACGGCGATATTATCCGTTCCGATACCCAGGCGTTAATGATGGATCTTATGCAGGAATACTACGGGGTGGATATGGCCAACATGCTTGCAATACAGGAACAGTCGCCTATGGGTTCTTTTACCTCAATGATGCAAGCCGGGATGTCACTATGGCAGGAACTGCTGCCTGGTGATAACGGGAAGCTGATAAGCCCCTTAGTGGAAAATCAGAACGAACTCATCTACGGCAGTTGGCCATCTCGTTATGACGAAATTGTGCTGTTTGTTGATGAGAATAATGAGCTGGATGACCTTACACTCTATGCCCTTGGTTTGAAATCCAGAGAAGAAATCGATGTTCTGATAGATGCCGCGGTAAACAGGACAACCGTGGACTATGAAGTGCAAAGCTGGAGCTACGAGGAAATCTGCAGCATGGATTTTCGTACAGTTCTTTCCAGTGATTGCTACATATACGATGAGAGTACTGGCACATATACAGATTTGCGTGAAACCCAGGCAGGCTTGAAATATCTTTATGATAACGGGCTGACTCTTCATGTGGTGGGCATTGCAAAACCGGCCAAGGACTCAATCTCTAAAATGATCAGTGGCTCAATTGGGTATACAGGCAAATTGACGGAATACATCATTAACCAGGCATATGAATCGGATGTCGTTCAGGCACAGATGAATGACCCGTCTACGGATATTTTTACCGGCCTGCCATTCAAAGACAGTGGCGATACAGTTGATGACACAACTAAAGCGGCCGATTTCAGGGCATATATCAATGCACTGGTCGATGAGGAAAAAGCAGCAGTATATATCCGGATTATGAGCATTCCCTCCGAAGAAACGGTGCAACAAACCGTTTCAGAAGCCCTTGGCTCCATTCAGCGTGAGCAGATGGAAGCCACACTCATCGAAGCCCTGGCTGCCCAGACGGGTATGGATTCCGGTACGATTGAAAACTACATCAACTCCATGAGTGATGAGGAAATCTACGATCTGTTTGCAGCAATGATTGAGGAACAGGTTCGTTCTCAGTATGCCGCCGGAGTGCAGGAACGGCTTTCGGCAATACCGTCCCAGCAACTTGCCAGCATGCTTGATATGGCGCTGGAGCAGTATACGGAAGCAGAGTGCGCCGCACTTTATGACGACATTCTGGAGTTTTCCGACTCCACTTATGAAGACAATCTGATTGCTCTCGGATGCGTGGATATGGACAGCCCGTCATCTATCAATCTATATGCCTCTACATTCGCGGATAAAGATACGATAGAGAATGCAATCGCGGCATATAACGATACGGTGGACGATCTGCAGGAGATTAAATACACCGATTATGTCGGTTTGATGATGTCATCGATAACGACGATAATCAACGCAATTACCTATGTTCTGATTGCTTTTGTTTCGGTGTCGCTGGTAGTTTCCTCCATTATGATTGGAGTCATCACCCTTATTTCCGTCCAGGAGCGCACCAAGGAGATTGGTATACTCCGCGCAATCGGCGCCTCAAAGAAAAATGTGTCCAGTATGTTCAATGCGGAAACAGTTATTATCGGCTTCACCTCCGGCACATTGGGTGTGCTCATCACTTATCTTCTGGTGATACCTATCAATGCCATTTTGCATCACCTGACCGGAATTGGAAACCTCAGTGCCTATCTGCCGCCCCAGGCAGCAGCCGTTCTTGTTCTAATCAGTATGTGTCTGACACTCTTTGCAGGTATTGTCCCGTCCCGCAGTGCCGCGAAAAAAGACCCTGTTGTGGCTCTGAGAACGGAGTGATTATTAAGATAAAACTTTCTCAGGAAGGCGCAATCGCCCCATTGCAGCCGGCGCTGCTCTCCAGAGTATCCAAAGAGGGGACGTTGCAAAATGGGGATTTTTGCAGCGTTCCCTTTTTCTACGGGAAACTCTCCCCCACCAGTCCGGTTCCCAGAGCGGAAATGGCGCAGGTGCTGTATAATTTGCTTGGAAAAAAGCAGGCTAAAAACCTGCTTTTTTTCCTGCCCATATAAAGCAGCAATTTGCTGCCGCTCGGCAATTTGACATCCGGCGGGTTATATTTCTCCGAAGCGGCATTCGGCCCGTGCCGGGTGATATTGGGATTTACCCGGTATATAACTGCTGCGAAGCGGCAATATCACTTCATGGCGCAGCCGTAAGGCCGATCCCCTGCTCTCATAATTAATATTGCGGTGCATTTTTCGTTATGGTATGTTAGTAATGTCAAACACCATTATGGGGCAACAAGACATATATCGGCAAGGTTCCCGATAAAGAGAAGGCCGCCGGCGCAGAGCGTCTTCGATAACGAGCCGAAGGCCGGCATTTTCCGCAAAGCACCGGGCTGGGATGTATCCGTCCAAGTTGTTTTCGGATGAGACCGGGAACCTGAAATTTGTCATACGGGATATTTGCGGGGAGGGAAAAGAAGCATGACTGTTACGATAAAATTCAGCGTCAGGGAGCTTGTGGGTGACATGCGAGACGGCGCTTACGACGTCCCTGAAGGCACGACTATCAGCGGGCTTTTGGGCATAGCGCAGAAGGAAGCCGGAATGGTATTGAGCGAGGAGGTTAAAAACAGCTTCGTCTTTCTCGTGGGCAGCATTCCGGCGCAATGGGAAACCGTTCTTAATGACGGCGACAAGGTTCGCGTTTTGTATAAAATTCTGGGCGGATAAACGAATGGAGCCTGGATACAGGCTCCGTCCGACTCAGTTAAACAGTTTTAAGGAGGCAGCTATGGCACGCTATGAAAGAAATCATCCGGCCATATCGGAGGCGGAACAGGAAATACTGGCAAAGAAGCGCGTCCTGGTCGCCGGTTGCGGCGGGCTGGGCGGCTATATCATTGAATTACTTGGCCGCATCGGCGTGGGACACCTGACTGTCGTGGACGGGGATGTTTTCATCCAATCCAATTTAAACCGGCAGTTGCTGTCAAGCAATGATACGCTGGGACGGAAAAAGCCGGACTGTGCCGCCGAGCGGATGCGTTCTGTCAACCCGCTTGTCTCATTACGTCCCGTCAGCACGTTTATCACAGAGGAAAACGCTGAAGACCTCATCGCCGGTCATGATGTCGTCGTCGACGCGCTGGATAACGGCCCAACGCGAATTATTCTTGCACGGGCGGCGCGGAAGCTTAAAATCCCGTTTGTCAGCGGAGCAATCTCAGGCTGGCGCGGGCGGGTCTTTGTCCTGATGCCCGATGATTTATCCGCCGATTTCCTTTGGTGCGGCGAAAAAGGCGTTATTCAGGGCAACCTCTGCTTTGCGGCGTCGAGCACCGCTTCCGTCCAGGCGGCGGAAACTGTTAAGCTGCTCCTCGACCGCCCCGGGCTCCTCCACGGCCGGCTCCTGGAATTCGACCTTCTGAGCGGGCAATGGGAAGAGATCCCGCTGGACTTGAGTTAAACCTTGTAAAGTCATATAACCCAATGAACCGCCGGGATTGCCGGCGAAACGGAAGCTACACAACGGTCCCTGATAGTGGGTTTGCAGCATCGCAGGGTGCGACGGTTCCTGCACGCCGTTATTTTGTGAAATCGCCTCCTTACAAAATAATCCGGATTGATATTACCGGGCCAAAATGATAATATTTAGATAATAAAATACCGTCCGCGTAACGGACACCGGATAACGGCCTTACCATGCGGACGGTAAAACATGTGGTTATCGGAAAGGAATAAATTATGTTTGGCTACGCTGGCAAATTGCTTTTTATCGACCTGACATCTGGAAAGTCCGAGATCAGGCCGCTGGACGAGACAACGGCAAAAGACTTTATCGGCGGACCGTCTCTGGGGGCAAAAATCCTCTATGATGAAATGCCGCCGCATGTCCATGCTTTCTCGGAGGAAAGCATGGTCGGATTCGTTTCAGGGCCGGCAAACGCAACAGGCCCTCTTCTTGGAGGCCGGTATACAGTCGTCAGTAAATCCCCCGTCACCGGCGGCTGGAATGACGCCAATTCCGGCGGTCATTACGGTGCTCTGATGAAAAAATCCGGCTTCGACGGTATATTTGTCAAGGGTATCAGCCAAAAACCCGTTTACATATTTGTGGATAACGGCAAGGTGGAGCTGCGGGACGCTTCCGGACTGTGGGGAAAAACGGTATCGGAGACGGAACGGATAATCAAAGAGGAACTGAACGACCAACACGTCGGAATTGCGCTCATCGGCCCCGCCGGCGAAAATCTCTCGAATATGGCTGCCGTCATGAACGATACGCACCGCGCCGCAGGACGCGGCGGCACGGGCGCTGTGATGGGTTCCAAAAAACTGAAGGCGCTCGTCGTGCGCGGCGATCTGAATATCGAGCCGAAGGACAGGGACTCCATTGTCACTTTGAACAAGGAAACTGTCAAATGGGAAAAGGAAGGTCCCGTCGCACCGGTCTACAAAATGTTCACCAACTTCGGCACAGGCGGCTCCTACGAATCTTCAATTTATGCCGGAGACACTTCGGTAAAAAACTGGGCCGGTTCATCCCTTGACATGACGGAAGAGCAGATCAAGCCATTGACGCCGCAGGAAATGGACCTGCGCTATAAAAAGAAAAAATACGCCTGCAACGCCTGCTCCATCGGTTGCGGCGCCATTTACTCCGTCGGCGAGGGCAAGTGGCCTCTGGAGGAGACCTCCCGTCCCGAATACGAAACGCTTGGTATGTTCGGCAGCCAGCTGCTAAACGCCAGCGCCGAGGCTGTTAACAAATGCAATTGGCTGTGTAATGAGTACGGCTTTGACACGATCTCCATGGGTGGAACCATCGCCTGGTGCATGGAGAATTATTCAAACGGCGTTTTCTCTGCCGAGGAGCTGGACGGCATTGATCTCAGATGGGGGAACTCCGATGGGATCGTCGAGATTACGGAGCGTATCTGCCGCCATGAGGGCGTCGGCAAGATCCTGTCCAAGGGTTCGCTCGGCGCCGCCAGGCATTTCGGCAAGGGCTTTGAAGCACTTGTAACTGCTTCCGGCATTGAAATTCCGCAGCATGACCCGCGGTTCGCACCGGGTCTCGCACGCACCTATAAATATGACCCCACACCTGGCCGACATGTCAAGGGCGGTCTTGGGATCATGTCTGGAAACGCGCCGCCGGATGTTAAATACAATTATTCCGGCACGGGAGAACGCGATGTGGCGGGTGTTATCAGTACGGAACTCACGAACGCCGCCGGCTTTTGCCTGTTCGGAGATTTCGGCCTCCCGCCCGGCGCCGTAGCCAGATATTTGACGGCGGTTACGGGCTTTGAATACAGCGAGGACGAGGTAAATAAGCTGGGGCTGCGTTCATTCACGATGCGCCACGCCTTTAACCTGCGCGAAGGCCTGAGGAGAAAGGACTTTGAAATCTCGGGCCGTATCATCGGCGACCCTCCGATGAAAGAGGGACCGAATGCCGGTGTCACAATTGATACGGAACAGCTGGCAGATAATTTTTACAGCGCTCTCGGCTGGAACGTCAGCGACGGTGTTCCGAAGCTTGAAACGCTTCAAAACATCGGCAGACTTGAAAATGTTATCAAGGATTTATATCCGGATGCCAATTAAACACTTACAGACATAATCAGGGAAGAATCTCCGGGAACCGGTTAAGGTTATCTGGAGATTCTTTCTGTGTTCACTGTGATAAACACAGGGCCGGTAATTTTATATTATAAACCGTTACTCCGACGGTACCGGGTCCTTACGGCCGCAAAGGGCACCGGACCAACCTGTATCCGTTTTTACAAGCGGGCAGCCCTTGGGGCAGGCAATGCAAATAGTTTTACCTGCTTTACCATTTACAGCAGTACGGGTGCCGTTCATAATAGCAGGCGCGGCCTTTTTACGCCCTGTACGCACAAAATCAGCGGCCGCCCGGCCAATCGCTTCACCCTCGTAAGTCACATCGTCAACCAGATCGTGGACATAGCAGGCATTGCCGCACAGATACAGCCAATCCGGCAACGCTCCTCCGCCGCCGGCCTGTTCCGCCAGCTCCCGCTCCGGGATGAGGCCGACAGACGTGATGAGCGTATCGCAGGCAATATACTCCTCGTGCCCATCTGAAAGATTACGTACCGTGACGCCCTCGACACGGGCGCTGCCGTGAACCCGCGTCACGGTGCAAAGAGTACGGAGGGGGATATTGAAACGCTCGAGGCAGTTGATTCGATTTCGCTCAAGACCACCGCAGCGCGCTTCTTTTTCGAGGACAGCGATGATCGTCTTACCCAGAAGGGCCAGCTGCCGCGCCATAATCATGCCCACATCGCCGGAACCCAGGATAACAAACCGCTGCCCGAAATCATATCCACCCAGGTTGACCATTTTTTGGGCGGCGCCGGCGGTGAAGATACCGGACGGCCGCGTACCTGTAACGGGAAGCGTGCCGATTGGGCGCTCCCTGCAGCCGGAGGCAAGTATGACAGCGGCAGCTTTGATATTCGTAAGGCCGCTTACCGCGCCACTCAGCAGCGCCGTACCGTCCGGCTTCAACTCGATAACGCTTGTGTCTGTCAAAATATCAACAGGCAGCCCCTGAAGCCTTTGGATATACCGGCGGGCGTATTCGGGACCTGTCAGTTCCTCGCCGAAGGTAGCCAGCCCAAAACCGCTGTGCAGGCATTGCCTCAAAATTCCTCCAAGCTGTTCGGAGCGTTCGACGAGCAGTATCTTTCTGCAGCCGGCTTCCCACGCACCCAGCACGGCGGCCATACCGGCAGGCCCCCCGCCTATGACCAGAATCTCGC
>JGI24712J26585_10004261_pt1 | contig 10971 bp, 4 predicted proteins | sample BioPla3DNA2_FD_26585 | JGI IMG/M metagenome (IMG submission 26585)
GCGGGATTCTGTTGCTTCGCAACAGCGAACCGAATTTTGCGGGAACGGGAATTGGTTTTTGAGCCACGCGGAGCGTGGCAAATCCTTTCAAAATCAGCCTTGCCCGCCTCTGGCGGGCGTGCCGAGGCGCTTTGCGGCGAGGCAACAAACGCCGAACATACAATTTGGCTCCGTATTCTGAACGAAATCCGAACTTTTTTCAAAGAAAATCCAGAACAAGAATAAGGTGCGTTTCCGCTTGCCTCCGCTTCGCTACGGCAAACCAAAACAGAAAAATTTTCTCTACATTTTTTAATTTTTTCGCGCGCAAACTTTTCTTTTAAAAGGAAAAGAAAATTTTTCTGTTTTGTGTTTCTCTTAATCAGAGAAAAGCGGAAACGCTCTAATCTTAATCGCAAAAGGGCAAAAATTCCTTCCCCCAGACCCCCTTCCTTTTTGCCCTTTTGCTTTTCGGAACGAATTTTTTCGGCGGACGGCGGAGCCGAAACATTTTGCATAGTCGCCCTTGCCCCACTCCACCCATGTGCGGGCGACAGCAAGGAAATCCCTGTAATATTGCCAAATCTGATAAAATGAGATACCATAAGAATAGCTAATGAATATGTCCTATCATTTAGTTTATATCTTTTAATGGTATATTGCAAGTAATCCTATGTCAAATAACAAAATAGCTAACAATTTTAAGAAACTACGAGCACAGAAGGGCTGCCCCCAAGAAAGAGTGGCTCGGCTCGCTGATTTATCATTGAATACGGTTATTCGTATTGAATCCGGAGTAAATAAAAATCCAACCATTGAGACGCTCACCAAGCTTGCCCGCGCGCTTGAGGTGAGCGTGGATGATTTAATCAATTAACTATTATGGCAAACCACTCTGATCTAACATTTATAACGAACGAAAAGGGGCAAAACCTCCTGGAACGCTTCAAGGTGCTTATAAAAGACACCGAGTTTTTTGATGTCCTTGTCGGCTACTTCTACACCAGCGGATTCCATGCTATCTACAAATCGCTGGAGAATACAAAGAAAATCAGAATCCTCATCGGTATCAATACCAATCGGCAAACGCTTGATCTTATAGAACAAGCAGCGCAACAGGAGCTTCAATTCTCCCACGCGGAGACCAAAGAGCACTTTTCTAATTTGCTAGCCGGAGAAATGGAGGGCGCGGAAGATAGTAAGAAAGTTGAAGAAGGAGTGACAAAGTTTCTGGAGTGGCTACAAAGCGACAAACTGGAAATCAAAGCGTATCCAACAGAGAAGATCCACGCCAAGCTCTATATCATGTCGTTCGTTGAGGGCGATCGCGATGTTGGCCGTGTTATCACCGGCTCAAGCAATTTCACGCAGTCAGGGTTGGTAGACAACTTAGAGTTCAACGCGGAGCTGAAAACCCGCGCCGACTATGAATTTGCCAAACAGAAGTTTGAGGACCTCTGGAAAGACGCGGTTGATGTAAGCGATAAATACGTCCAGACAATTCAGGAGAAAACATGGCTCAACAACACCGTCACGCCGTATCAGCTCTATCTCAAGTTTCTCTATGAGTATTTTAAAGATGAGCTTCGCCAAACCGATGAAGTAATTTTCAAATATGTTCCGTCAGAGTTTAAGCGGCTGGAGTATCAGGAGCAAGCCGTTCTAAACGCTAAAAAAATACTGGAAGAATACGGTGGGGCGTTTATCTCCGACGTTGTTGGTCTTGGCAAAACCTATGTGTCCGCTATGCTTGCAAGCCAGCTTGACGGCAGAACGCTTGTTTTGGCCCCGCCTGTGCTTTTGGAAAAAACAAACCCCGGCTCTTGGCCCAATGTATTTTCAGACTTCCGTGTGCCTGCTGATTTTGAATCACTCGGCAAGCTGGATCAGCTCACACGTCGTGGCACGGAAAAGTATAAGAATGTCTTCATAGACGAAGCCCATCGCTTCCGCACCGAATCCAATGTCACCTACGAAAAACTGGCGCAGATTTGCCGTGGCAAAAGGGTTGTGTTAGTCACGGCAACGCCGCTTAACAACACGCCAAAAGACATTTTGAGCCAGATTAAGCTATTCCAGAACACAAAGAAAAGTACTATCCCAAATGTGCCCAATCTTGAATCGTTCTTCGGCCGGCTGGAACAGAAAATCAAAAAACTGGATCGCCAGAAAGACCGCGAAAAGTACATGCAAACTGCCAAAGAAAATGCGCGTGAGATTCGCGAATCAGTTTTGAAGTACCTCATGGTGCGGCGCACAAGGAAAGAAATTGAAAACTATTTTGCCGATGACCTGAAAAACCAAAAACTCAAATTCCCCGAAGTGGAAAATCCGGAGCCGGCCTTCTACCAGCTTAACGAGGAAGAGAGCGAAGTATTCAATAAAACCATTGAACTTATCGCGCGTAAATTCCGGTACGCGCGCTACATGCCTATGCTCTACTACAAGGGCGAGGACAAGCCGGATCAGTTGGAAATACAGTCCCAGAAAAACATGGGCCGCTTCATGAAGATTTTGCTCATCAAGCGACTGGAAAGTAGTTTTTACGCTTTCCGCAACACGGTTGACCGCTTTATCTCATACTATGACTTATTCCTCAAAGAGATTGAAGAAGGCAATGTTTACGTTAGCAAAAAATATGCGAATAAAATTTTTGAGCTTTTAGACAACGACGACGAGGGAGCTATTCAAAAACTACTAGAGACCGACAAAGCGAGAAAATATCCAACAAAAGATTTCACTGATGGCCTAAAAAGGGATTTGGAGAATGACATCTCAATTCTTAGGCAGATACAAGAATTGTGGCGCGGCGTAAAACGCGATCCCAAACTGCTTTCCTTTGTGGAGCTTCTTTCCACCCGACCGGTTTTGAAGAAAAACAAACTCATTGTCTTTACCGAATCAAAAGAAACCGCCGATTATCTTGCCAAAAATCTTGAGAAAAAGTTCCCGAACGAAGTTCTCGCTTTCACAGGAGCCTCAAGTGTGGTTACGAGGGAAAAAGTTATTGAAAACTTTGACGCCCGCGCGCGCTCCCCCAAAGACGATTACAGAATCCTTATTACAACAGAAGTTCTGTCCGAAGGCGTCAACCTGCACCGCTCCAATGTTGTCGTCAATTATGATATTCCGTGGAATCCCACGCGGCTTATGCAGCGCGTCGGGCGTATCAATCGCGTAGACACCAAGTTTGACAAGATTTACAGCTTCAACTTTTTCCCGACAGAACAATCCAACGATCAGATAAAGCTCAAAGAAGCCGCCGAAGCAAAAATCCAGGCGTTCATAACCCTGTTGGGCGCTGACGCGCGGCTTCTGACCGAAGGCGAGGCAATTGAATCCCACGAGCTTTTCAACCGCCTGATTTCCAAGAAGACCATCACCGGAGAAGACGAGGGAGATGAAAGTGAATTGAAGTATTTGCAGGTTATCCGAGGCATTCGCGACAACGACCCCGATTTATTTGAGAAGGTAAAGCGTCTTCCCAAGAAAGCACGGACGGCCAAGAAACACGACACAAAAGAAAATCAGCTACTAACCTACTTTAGAAAAGGCAAACTCCAAAAGTTTTTCCTTGCCGGCAAAAGCAATGCCGAAGAAGTTGATTTTATGAGCGCGGCGAGCCGACTTGAAACCGAGACCAAAACTCCAAGAGAAAAACTTCCAGGCGATTTTTATACCTTGTTGGAGAATAACAAGCAGGAATTTACATTTGCCACAACCGAAGAAGCCATAGAACTTAAATCTCCGCGCGGTGGGAGAGNCAGCACTATGCAGGTGCTCAAAATCCTCAAAGTGATGAGGGACTTTCGGCAATACACTGAAGATCAGGAGGCGTACCTCAAACGAGTAATGAATCGTCTTGAAGAAGGCGCCCTGCCCAAGCAGACGGCGAGCACTGTGTTCAAGGCGCTGAACAAAGAACTGAAAATCGGCAAGCCAAATCCGCTGAAAGTGCTTGCGCTTTTGCAAAACAACATTCCGGATGAATTTCTGGAAAGCCACATCGCCGAAAGTGCCGCGCACACTTTTGGGCCGAGGGAAGTAATTTTATCTGAATATCTAATCAGTGAATAATGCAAAAAACAGCCGCTCAAAAACTGGTACAGGAAACGCTACAAAGTTCTTTTGACAAAGAACGCTTTGTCTATTTAGTCAAAAATGTCGTCAATCATTTTGAAGAAGCCCCCTTCACCTACAAAGGAAACTTCATCTTTGACGACTTTGCCGACTCTATCCGGCTTGTTGAGCGCGTGGGAAAATACAAAGGCCCCGATGAAAAGCTTATTGATATTCTTATTGTCCACCTGCAAAAAGAAACCTCGTTGGAGCGCGCCAGAACCAAGCAAAGAAATTTCGTCGCCAAGTACCTAAAAGGCAGTCGCGGCAGAGTGCTCAAAGACGCGGCGCTGGTGGCGTTCGTGGCCCCAAACGGCGCCGACTGGCGATTTTCTCTCGTCAAGATGGAGTACAAATTCAACGAGAAAGGCAAGGTTGAGGAAGAGTTCACCCCTGCCCGGCGCTACTCCTTTCTGGTCGGACAAAACGAAAACAGCCACACAGCGCAAAGCCGCCTTCTGCCAATTCTCTCAAATGACGAGGTAAACCCGACGCTGGAAGAGCTGGAAGAAGTATTCAGCGTTGAGCGGGTTACTAAGGAATTTTTTGAAAAATACCGCGATCTCTTTCTGCGACTCAAGGAAGCACTTGATGAAGTGGTTAAAAAAGACGCCAAGGTTAAAGCGGACTTCAAAGAGAAAAACATTGATACCGCCGATTTTTGCAAAAAACTGTTGGGCCAAATTGTTTTCCTGTACTTTCTGCAAAAGAAAGGTTGGTTTGGAGTCAAGCGCGGCGAGGAGTGGGGCTCCGGTTCCAAGCATTTTCTGCGGGAGCTTTTTGATAAAAAGCATGGCGACTACAAAAACTTTTTCAATGATATTTTAGAGCCGCTTTTTTACGAAGCCCTGCGACTTGAGCGTTCCGGCGACTACTACAGTCGCTTCAACTGCCGGATTCCGTTTCTGAATGGTGGACTTTTTGATCCGCTGGCTTACTACGACTGGTGGAAAACAGACATTCTCCTGCCCGACGAGCTTTTCTCCAACAGCCGAAAGACCAAAGAAGGCGACACCGGTGATGGCATTCTGGATATTTTTGACCGCTACAACTTCACCGTCAAAGAAGACGAGCCGCTGGAAAAAGAGGTGGCGGTTGATCCGGAAATGCTCGGCAAGGTGTTTGAAAACCTCTTGGAAGTCAAAGACCGCAAATCCAAGGGCACCTACTACACCCCGCGGGAAATCGTGCACTATATGTGCCAAGAGAGCTTGGCGAATTATTTAGCGACCGAGCTTGAGGGTAAAGCAAGTAAAGAAGACATCGAAACGCTGATTAAATACGGCGAGACGGTGGTTGAGCACGACAGCCGCGTGGCAAGCGAGGGGCGCGAGACCGAGAGATACTCCTTCAAGCTCCCCCGGAGCGTGCGCAAGCATGCCAAACTCATTGACGAAAAGCTCGCTTCAATCCGTGTCTGCGATCCGGCTGTCGGCTCCGGTGCCTTTCCTGTGGGTATGATGAACGAAATCATCAGAACCCGAAACGCTCTCACGCCGTATATCGGCAAAGACGGCGAAAGGACGCCCTACCACTTTAAGCGAGAAGCAATCCAAAACTGCCTGTACGGCGTGGACATAGACCCGGGTGCCGTGGAAATTGCGAAGCTACGATTGTGGCTTTCGCTTGTCGTGGACGAGGAAGAACGAGATAACATCCAGCCTCTGCCAAACCTGGACTATAAAATCGTGCAAGGCAATTCGCTTTTGAGCGTTGAGAAGAACCTTTTTAACGCCGCCTTATTCAGCAAACTGGAAGAACTCAAACCTCTTTACTTCAACGAAACCAGCGCGAGTAAAAAGCAGGAGTACCGCAATCAGATTGACGAGCTCATCAGCCAAATCACCAACGGCCACAAGGATTTTGATTTTGAGGTGTATTTCTCGGAAGTATTCCATGAGAAGAAAGGATTTGACGTGGTGATCGCGAACCCGCCGTATTTATCATCAAAAAATATTGACGAAAACCTAAAACCAATTTACGAAAAAAGTTTTTATTCACCAACCGCCCACTACGATATCTACATAATTTTTATAGAAAGAGCTTTACAATTACTCAGACGAGGCAACTGTCTCTGTTTTATTACAAGCAACAAATACTTTTCACAAAAATATGGTTCCAAGATAAGAGAAATTTTACTAAAAAACCAAATATTGCGAATAGTCAACTTCAATTTCAAGATTTTTGAAGCAACAGTAGATACCGCAATAACAATTGTAAGAAATAGTGAAAGTAAGAGTGGGCATAAAGTTAAAGTTCTAGATTTGCATGAGGCGGACTTGGGAAACAAAGATCGATTATCTTTAGAAAACATTCTTTTTGATAAAAGTCGGTATCAAATCATAGAGCAGAAATTTTTTGAGGAGTTACCAGATTCAAATTTTAGGTTAGACGTGCACAAGGAAGATTTTGATTTAAGAAACAAAATTCACGGTAATACCCTCCCTCTTGAAGAAGTTTGTTTCGTTATTTATGGTGCCGTACTTCACAATGCTGACAAAAAAGTAAAGAAAGATAAATTTATATTTCAAGAGAGAAGTGACGGGCTAAAACCATATATTGAAGGAAAGTTTATTTCGAGATGGAGAATCAATAAGATAAATTATCTGAAATATACCCCAACGGTCCATAGAGAACCACGATACCCTGAGCTATTTGAAAATCCCAAGCTGATAGGAAAAAGGATAATTGGGAGAGAAGGATTATCGTTTATCTACGACCAGAACAAACTTTATACTGATAACACTGTTTATCTGGTTATTCCGTACCACTATCTTCCTAAAGATAAATACAGTCAATTAAAAAGTGTCATAAACCACGATCGGATTGAATCATCAAAAGAATATTCACTTTTATTTTTGTTGTCCGTTATTAACTCACATCTTTTCAAATGGTTATTCCAGAAATTCTTTAGCTTCGGATTAGACATTTACCCTGCTCATATAAAGAAGCTCCCAATTAAGGTTGTAGAGAAAAATCAACAAAGGCCGTTCATTGACTTCGTTGATAAAATCCTTGCTATCACCAAAGACGGCGACTACTTAGAAAACCCCGCCAAGCAAGCCAAAGTCCGAGATTACGAAAAACAAATCGACCAGCTCGTCTATAAACTCTACGGCCTCACGCCGGAGGAAGTTAAAGTAATTGAAACCAATCAAATAACATGATATCTAAGAACAACTAATATGGATCAAGAATTTAAATACAATTTTTTAATAGATAAGCCGCTGGAAACTTCTGAAGACGTTAATAAGTCAAAGTTTGGCCACGAAGAAATAGCAGAAACTCTGGCTAATATAGTGGCTAAATGCCCAACACCGTTTACGATTGGACTTTTTGGCAGATGGGGCTCTGGTAAAAGTACAATTGCTAACTTTCTAAAAAATCTTTTACGCAAACAGGAGGTTCCTGTGGTTATTTTTGATGTTTGGAAGCACGAGGGTGATGCATTGAGAAGAACATTCCTAAAGGAAGCAACCAATCAGCTACGTTCTTATGGCAACGATTACTTCCCAGAAGACTTTGTTTTAAACGAAAGAATTGAAAATAGCATAAGCAAGACATCCGAGGGCAAATTTAAAATCAATCAAGAAAAACTCAAGCAATTAGGTACAGTTTTATTGATTGGCGTTCTGATTTTAGTTGTATCTGGGGCCATTGGGTACTTTTTGGGTTTTTGGGAACAGTTTTTATATCTTATAAGCATTCTTTTTGCTATAGGCGCCGGCGGTAGCTTCTTATTGTGGCTTATCAAAAATGCCGGACAATTTTTAATAACCGAAACTACGACATACGGCCAAGATAGGTTTGTTGACCCCCACCAATTTGAGGCGGAATTTGCAAGAATTCTGAAAGATTTAAAGAATAGAAAGGTAGTTATAATTTTTGATAATTTGGACCGAGTAACTCACGACAAATCGGTAGAAGTCCTTTCAACAATAAAAACATTTCTTGAGCCAGAAGACATTAAAAGTGAAGAAAAAGATGTAATTTTTCTTATACCATGTGATGCCGGCGCTATCAGACAACACATTGCAGGTGTTTATAATGTGAATACTGACAAAGAGTCTCCATTCAGTCCTGATGAATTTTTGAGAAAGTTTTTTAACTCAATACTTTGGATTCCTGAATTTATCCCGGAGGAATTAGAAGCCTACGCAAGAAGTAAACTGAAAGAGACCGAAGTAGATGATTTAGACAACGATAGAGTAGCCTGGGTGATAACAAAGGCGTTGAGAGATAATCCTAGACAAGTTGTCCAATTTATAAACATTCTACTTTCTAACTACCTTTTGATTAAAGAGCGCGAAGGCGAAGGAAAAGATTTTCCACCAGAATTCTTAAAAGAAAATATCCCCCAGCTTACAAAATATCTCATCTTAAGTGAATTGTTCCCAGTAGAGATTGAAGAATTAAGAAAGCAAAAAGTTCTTAATCTTCAGGAGGTAAACAATGACCACTTAAAAACTAAGGGAGCAGGGGCCTTTCTTAGTTTTATTAAAGAAACAGAGCTCGATATTCCTATTACAAGCCTGCGTATATTTTTCACGCTTCGTCGTTCTGAACATGAGAAGAAATTTCCCGGGATTGAATCATTCATCGCTTTTCTTGAAGACAGAAAGAAAGAGGAAGCACAAAAGTATTTTGTCCAGTTAAAAGATATGGACAAGAGAGAAGTTTTGAACGCATTCAGTCAGGTTGTTAAAACTGAATTAGAAAATAAAACAAATCCGGTGAGTATAGCGGCTTTTATAGATACACTCATTTTCGTTCTGGACAAGAATAAAATTAAAATGGAGGCAACGGCTTACGGAGAAATTTATGGCAAACTAGCAAGTTCGGTTAAATCTCATCTTCACACGATTGAGCCACAACCATTAAGCCGTCAATTACTTGAACCATATCCGCAGTACAGGAATGACATAGTAAAGCAATGGGTTGAGATTTTAAGAAATCAAACAGAAGAGAAACCAGCATACAAAATAGACGAACAATTAATCACTGATCTGATTCGTATCTTCAGTGAACAGCCCGACTATTTGGAGAATGGCGATAAAGAGGCGCTTAAAGAAATTTTAGTTAAGGAAAGGTTCAGCCATGATTTATCTATCAGCAAAGCCTTGGCAGAGAATAAAGAACTACAAAAAAGACTTGTAACCCCTGCGTTTGTGTCCAATTTTGTTAAGGGAATTGAACTAGGTTCTGATGAGGAAGAGGTTTTAGCAAGAATTGAATTATTAAATTCATTTGAACCAGACATGGTAAACTTCGAAGTTTCTAACGAGATACTCCAAAAACTAGCCGATATTCAAACAGAAGAAAATAAGAATACTACTGATGACCGAATACAACACAAAGCAAAACTCGTTAAATCATACATTAAGCTACTTAGTGGCCAACCCGACATTTTATCCAGTGCAACAGAAGCACTGTTAGATGTTTTTGCCGATAGTCTCATTACTGCCTCAAATGCCATTACTGAGTTACCCAAAAGAAAGGTTTTTGTGCCCCTACTTCTCAAAATCAGGGATTTTGTTTCGGACCCAAAGGCATCTCAGATTCAATCAACCGTAACGGACTTTTTAACATCAGCCGAGATGCAGGACGTAGATTATGTTGTAAAAGATACTTCGGATGAAAAAGCATTCATAGAAGGGTCTGACTATTCATCTGTTTTTGAAAAAAGGGCGTTAACTAATCAAGATTTCTTTGACTATATATATGATAAATTATCTAACGAGAAAAAGTCAGAGTTTCTGGATAAGCTTTTTAATACAGACCACAATAAGGCATTGCAAAAAATAGAAAATCTATCGTACAAGATTCACAATGCTAAATCAGTTGTAGAAAAAGCTTTTAGCAAGATTGATAGTTTGGGCGCTTCCGACAAAGCTAAGTTTTTGAAGTTAGCTAACAACCTAAAATGTGCCAACGATGCTGGATTAAGAGAAACGCTCTCAGCAAAATTAAAAACTTATCTAACCTCGACAGATTTATCTCTTCAAGAAGTGGGTTTTAATGGCTTCTCTGATGCTATTTCACATATAGGAGAGGCCAGAACAAGACAATTGATTAAAGATGTTTTTGACTGGGTGCGTAGTCCAGAGGTAGCAAACAAATACCAGCCCTTTGCTATAAGGGGTAGTTATCTGGGGTATAAAGACCAACTAAACGAGGAGGAACAAAAAGAATTTCAGCAGTTTATATTTGAGGAGCTTATTAGAAAGGGCGTAAACCAAGAGGCTTTGGAACTTGGATTCAGTTTATTAGAAGGCATAGATCCAAAATACGAAGACCGTAGAAGAAACTTTGACGACATAAAAGAAAGAATTGAAAGCGAAGAAAACGAAGCTATCAAAAAGGCGCTCATCGCTGGATTAAAAAAACTTAGACCCGCGCGTCCTAACAAGCACAATAAAAATTACTGGGAATGGGTAGATTTGTTATCTCTGTAGATTCAAAATGTTTCGGCCCCGCCGTCCGCCGAAAAAATTCGTTCCGAAAAGCAAAAGGGCAAAAAGGAAGGGGGTCTGGGGGAAGGAATTTTTGCCCTTTTGCGATTAAGAATAGAGCGTTTCCGCTTTTCTCTGAATAAGAGAAACACAAAACAGAAAAATTTTCTTTTCCTTTTAAAAAAATTGCGCGCGAAAAAATTAAAAAATGTAGAGAAAATTTTTCTGTTTTGGTTTGCCGTAGCGGAGCGGAGGCAAGCGGAAACGCACCTCATTATTCTGGGTTCTCTTTGAAAAAAGTTCGGATTTCGTTCAGAATACGGAGCCAAATTATTAGATAAGAACCGAATCTGTAAAGGCAATTTAGAAATGTCCTACTTTAGTTATATTCCTCTCTTTGCATGCCCTTTCTTTATTAAAC
>JGI24712J26585_10004263_pt1 | contig 10969 bp, 12 predicted proteins | sample BioPla3DNA2_FD_26585 | JGI IMG/M metagenome (IMG submission 26585)
TTTTCAAATTAAACGAATCTTACAAAAAAGGAGTGTATAGAGTTAAAGAAGAAGAAATTAGTGCTGAAAAAAAAACAAAAGAATCAGAAAATTTTTCTGCACCAGAAAAACAAATACAAGAATACACGCTAGAAAATGACGGGTTCGTGATAGCGAACAACACTTCCCTAGCGAAAGAACTATCATACAAGTATGGACAAAAAATAAAAGAAGGAATACTAAAAGGAATAAAAAGTTTTGACGGATACTATTATTTAATAGAACAAAAAATGTTAGAACAATACATGAAAAAAGCTACCAAATCACTAAATGAAAAAGAAGAACAAACACTAGAAGAACTAGCACAAAAAATAAACACTTCAAAAACTCTAACAAAAATAATTTGCGAATTCTTAAAAGACGAAGGCGAACTCTTAGAAAAAAAGAAAGGAAACTACAAATACATAAAATAAAAAACAAACCAAAAAACCAAACCAATAAATATAACTTAAAATATAATTATATTGGTGGTATAATTGAGTGAGATTGTTGTTACTACAAGAAAATGGGGTAATAGTATTGGTGTTACTTTGCCTATGAAAACTGTTCTTAAAGAGGGCATAAAACCTAACGAAAAAGTTGTTATTACAATTCAAAAAGCTGGTTCTATAAAAGATCTTTTTGGTTCAATGAAAACAAAAAGAACAACTGAAGAAATAATGAAGGAAGTAAAAAAAGGTTGGGATTGAATGCAATACTTTGCTGATAGTTATGCAATTATAGAATTTTTGAAAGAGAACAAAAATTATAAAAAATACTTTGAACAACACGAAATAATAACAACCAAATTTAATTTAATGGAAGTTTATTATTCTTCTTTAATAGAAAAAAACAAGAATTATGCTGACAAAGTTTATTCAATATTTTTACCAAACTGTGTTGAAGTACCTGATGCAATAATTCACGAAGCAATGTTATTCAAATTAGCAAAAAGAAAAAACAATATCTCGTACATTGATGCAATAGGTTATACTATTGCAAAAGAAATGCGGGTAAAATTTTTAACCGGAGATAAAGAATTTAGAAATCTTGAAAATGTTGAATTTGTTAAATAAAATTTTGGAAATAAAAACAATTTTTTTCAAACAAAACCCTTTAAATTCCTCTCCGCGAAATAATTATTATACAACTAGTGCAAAAACAAAGTTTTTGGGGTTATAGTATACCGGCAGTACGAACGGCTCCAGCGCCAGTTTCGACAAATAAGTGCGAAACAATATTCGCATTGTGGCTCGATACGGCGGATTGATACCGTTAAGACAGGGTTCGATTCCCTGTAACCCCATCAACAGTTTCGGCAGTTGGATGCGAAGCAGTATCTTCGCCTTGTGGCTCGATACGGCGAATGATAGCACTAGGCCGGAGTTAGATTCCCACCTAACCCCATCAACAGTTTCGGCAGCCTAGCAAAACAAAATGCTAAATTCACACTTGGCATTAGAAAATAATTTTTTTTATTCAGTGTCTTTTGCTTTGCTAGATTTTTTTGTTTTTTCTAAGTACAAATACACTGCAATGATTAGAACAACTAACCCAATTATTACTAAATATGTTTTGTTGGTTTTTAAAAAAGATATTTTGTGTTCTTTTTCAAAATAATGCCCAACCCCGTTTTCGTCAAAGTATCCATAAACAATTAACACGCTGTGTTCTCCATCAACATTTATTGGAGCAATAGCATTGAATTGTGCAAAAATAGTGTTCGCATCAATTGTTTCAACAAAAAATGGTTCTGATTTTAAATCAAATCTTTGAGGAACAATCATTTCGGAAGCAAACATTGTAATAGGATTTCCTGTTTTGTTTGAAACAGAAACACTGCCCGTCACTTCTTTTCCTGCAAGAGAATTAACCTTATCAACCCTAGTAATAATATCAATTTTGTTTTCTTTTGTGCCAACCATTGTTCCTGAAACAAAAGGCAATCCTACTTTAGGGTATTCGTTTTCAGTCCCATAATAAACAAATAATTGAGAAGGATCTTTTTTTGTTGATGTTGCTTTGAATTTTGTTTTGATTTCTTTTGTAGCATTTGGTTTAAGTTCAAGAATTTCTTTAACAAAACTTTTTGTTTCCACTCCCTCATTAATAAAAACAATATTATCCTCTCCTTGGATTCTTAAATAAAGTTTGTCCGAAACATTTGGAGAATCATTCAGTATTTTTATTACTAAATTGTTCATTTCAAAAGGATAAATTTCTTTTTTTTCAACTTGTGTTGTTACTATTATTTCCCCACTAACAAAACCCAAAAACAAAACCAATAACAATAATAAAAAGAATTTTTGGAAAATACTTTTAGTGCAATCCATAGTTTTCCGGTTCATTTAAACCCTCTTCTTTTGATTTTTTTTTCTTTAAATAAAAATTTTCGTACGCAAAAATTATTATCAATGCTATAACTAATAATGTTATTATTTGTATTAATAAATCATTACTTTGATCTGTTGGTGGAGTTAATCCTTTATCAATTATTGTTAAAATATTTTTTTCTGATTTGTTTGCTGACTCGAGTGCTTTTATGTAATCCAAATTAGCGAATCTTGTTTTTGTTTGATTCCAATTAATTTTCAACGCTTCAACAGCATCTTGATCAATCCACTTATCAACATTATCTTCTCTTAAAATAAATTCTGCAGAATCATAAATTGAGTTAAAAGAAGAATTCACTTTATTTATTTTTTGGTTAGGACCATAAATTGTTTTCCAAGTATTGTTCCTAGTTATTCTTGTTCTAAAATTAAGAACCATTCCTTCAATGGTTGGAACATAATTAAACACTGTTCCAATCACTGTTTTTAATTGATCAGAATCCAAAAACAATCCATTCAATTTACCAATAGTGTTAGGGAATTTAATATTTTTACGCAATGCTTGTTGTTCTGCTAATGATAAATCAGTTGAAGGAAGAGCAGCTATTCCTCTATCAAGTTCATTAATTAACAATTCAAGAGATTTGTATTTTTCCCTATACAAATCCATTGTAGAAAAATAATCCTCAAAATATTTTTTGTAATCCTCTGTTTGATTCGTGTCAGGATCAAGCAAATATTCTTCTTCAAATATTCTTGCCCCATCAACCCCTTCAGCTATTTGCTTACTCAATAATGATAATTCTTCATAACCTTTTTTTACATCATTAGCTAGTGCTTCTAATTTTAGAGAATCTTTCGTAGCAATTTCTTTCATTCTTGTTGATACCACAATCAAAGAATTTGATTTATTAGAAAACTCAGTAAAAAAATCAGTGAAAATTGTTCTATTAGTGAAAGAAAATGGCCAAGATAATCCATACCCGCCACTTTTCAGTTGAGTAATTTTTGTTATAACAATATTTGTTTCGAATAATTTTCTTACAGAAACATCTCCTGTTTCTACTTCTGATAATTCGTTATTGATTGGAACATACAAGTTCACGACATTATCTTTTAGCACTGCAACAACCCAATAATTTGATCCACTGTTTTTTATCATTACTTGGGGTTGTTGAATTCCTGCATCTTCACCAGGTAGTAAATAATTATTTTTGTTTGAAACAAAAACAATTGCTTCCTCTGGAGATAGCGCAAAAGCGAAAGAGATCATTAAAAAAATTACTAATAAACAAAACCCTTGTTTTTGCAAAAAATTTTTAGAAAAATTATTTGAAAAATTATTCAAGAAACTATTCAATTACACCACTATTAAGAGTAGAAAAAAGTAGTATTAAAGTCTTTCTTTGAAGAAATTTTGTCGAAAAATTTTGGTTTTATTAAATATTTTGGTTTTGTTAGATTTTGTTAAATATTGTTGATTTATTGTTGATTTATTGTTGATTTATTGTTGATTTATTGTTGATTTATTGTTGATTTATTGTTGATTTATTGTTGATTTATTGTTGATTTGTTTTTAATTATATGTTGATTTCAATTATGTCTTTGTTTTTTAGTTCATATTCTGGACCTACTCTTTGTCCATCAAATTTTGTTGAACCCCACACTCTTGCAAATTTTAGTTTGCTTGCAAAATCTTTGTGTAAGTGTTTTGCAACATCAAACACTGTTGATCCTTTTGGAAGAGAAAGGGGTTCTGTTTGTTCAAGGGTTTGGTTTGGTTTTTTTGTGTAAACCAAAATCGCGTCAAGGAGCAAAAATATTTGACACTTCCAATCAACAGCTTTGTGTTCTGAATATTCCCAAGAGTTTATTGCAATTGCTTTTTTGTAAACAATTCTTTCATTCAATGCTTGCGCAACTTCTGATAAGGAATTAATTGTTCCAGTAATTATCACATTCGAGTTTGAATAACCAGTATTTTTTAAATACTGTTCAAGTTGCTCCACCCCAAATTTTAAGTATTCTTTTCCCGAAATTTGTATTCCTGGAAAAGAAGAAGATTTAACATCAATAGGGGGTTTTGTTTTGTTCAAATAAACATTACTTTTTGCGAGTTCATCAACAATCACTTTCCCCTCTTCTTTTGAAGAAGCTACAATTACTACCGCATCAGCATTACGAACCATTCCAATAATTTCTTTCCCTTGAGCTTTACCCTCACTTGATCCTTCAATAATTGCTGGAAGTTCTACTAATTGAACACTCGCTCCATCATAATCCATCATGGCAGGAACCGGTTCTGTTGTTGCAAAAGGATAAGGAGTAACTTGAGCAATATCCTTACCAACTAATTTGTTCAAAATAAAAGATTTACCAACATTCGGTCCTCCAATTAAAACAACTTGGCCCACCCCTTCTTTTTTTACATACATTGAAGCGGAAGAAGAACCCTTTTTTGCAACAGCGTTTTTTTGACGCTCAATAGTTGATTTGAGTTCAGCAATTTTTTTAGAAATTTCACGCCTCATTGCTTCACAACCCTTGTGTGAAGGAACAGTTGATCTCATTTCTAAAAGAGCAGTGAGCTTATCTTCAGGGGTTTTAGCATCATGATACTTTTTTTCAGCATTCGCATACTCAATTGAAACATTAGTAGCCATTCAATAAAATAAGATTCGAAAGATTAAAAAAAGAACATATTAACCAAATACGATTTTTTAACCAAACCATATTTTTAACCAAATCATATTTTTTAACCAAATCATATTTTTTAACCAAATCATATTTTTTTAATCAAACCTATTTTTTAATAGAAAGCACAAAAAGTTCTTCAAAAAATAATTTTTCTTTAGAAACAACATCAACAAAAAAACCTTTTTTTTCAAAAATATTAATTAATTTTTTTGGGTTGTTTAAGGAAGAAATTAATAACAAAATTTCGCTAGAAGAAGACAAATGTCCAACAAATTGAGTGATGAATTTGTTTATTGTTTCACTCCCTTCTTTTCCCCCATCAAGATCAACCCATTTTATTTTTTCGCTCGGGACATAAGGTGGATTGAATACAATGAAATCAAATTTCACCCCTTTTAAATTTGAAAACAAATCAGTTTCAACAAACCGCACAACCACATCAAAATTTTTTGTTTCTTTTAAATATTTTAAAACATTTTTTTTACTTTCCACCAACGCATTTTTGTTAATATCAGCGCACACAACAAAACTAGCCCCACTCTTTAACATTGCGATTCCTTGAACTCCACTACCAGTACCCAAATCAAGACAAACTTTTCCAACCAAATTTCTTTTTCTTATTTCTCTTTCAAGCAAAAATGAATCATCAGAAGGAACATACACCTCTTTTGAAATCAAACTTTTTGAAATTGATTTCTTTTGAACTAATTTTTTTTTAAATGATTTTTTTTGAATTAATTTTTTTTGAATTATTTTTTTAACCATCAAATCACAAAAAGAAAGCGCCACCAAAATTGCAAATTACAAAAATTTTAAATTACAAAAATTCATCTTGTTGATTGTTCCCAAATTTCGTTAAACTCGTTCAAAAATTTTGCAGCAAGCTCTTCACTATAAATCACTAACAAATTTTCATCATTTTTTTCATCCGCATTCACTGAATAATTAAAAGATCCGCCCATAACAACATTTTCATCAATTATGCAAAACTTGTTGTGCATTAATCCACTCCCATCACTTCTCTTTATTTCAATCCCAGCATCGCTTAATTTTTCATCAACACTATAATCCATTTTGCTTTGACTATAATCAAAAATAACTTTCACCTCAACCCCCCTATTGTGAGCTAAAATTAAAGCATCAGCGATTTCATTCATTGAAAAAGAATATATTGCAACATAAATTGATTTATTAGCAGAGTTGATTTGTCCAATAACTTTTTTAGAACACTCATCTTCTGGACAAAAATAAGGTTCAATAGTGTTAGCAACAATTGTTTTATTGCCTGAAATACTTTCTTCAAATGCAACAGGTTGATCTCTTAAATATGAAAGAACAAAAATCGCTAAAATTAAAACCACTACAAAAAAAATTATTCCAGAAGAAGAAAAAACACTATTTTTTGAAAACCCCTTCCCTTTTTTCAAATCTTCAAAACCTTTCATACACTACTAAGAGAATAGGAGTTTAAATTATTTTCTTTTATGTGATAATATATGTTTTTGTAACAATAAATATTTGTAACAATATGTGTTTTTGTAATAATGCGTGATTGTGATAATGTATGTTTTATGATGTTCACTCCCACATTGATTTGGTTGAAGAAGAAAATGTTTCAAAAATAATAAATGAAGCGAAAGAAAAAAATGTTGGAGAAATTATTTCTTGTTCAACTTCTTTTATTTCTAATAAAAAAAATCTTTTACTTTCAAAAAAATACGAAGAAATAAAACCAGCACTCGGATTATACCCTCTTGATTTGGTGGAATTAAACGAAGAAGAATTAAACAAAGCGTTCAATTATTTTGAAGAAAACAAAAAAAATATTTTCGCAATAGGGGAAGTCGGACTTGATTATAAGTATTGTAAAACAACAGCAGAACAAGAAAAACAAACAAATTATTTTAAAAAATTCATTGAATTATCCAACTCAATAAAAAAACCCTTAATTATTCACTCAAGATATGCACAAAGCCAAGTGTTAAAAATTTTAGAAAAAAAAGACGCATCAAAAGTTCTATTACACTCTTTTGTTGATTCAAAAAAATTAATGAAACAAGCAATTGACCACAATTATTATATTTCTGTTGGATTAAGCGCGATTAATTTTAAAGAAGTGAGAGAAAATTTAGTTAATTTCCCAATAGAAAAATTGCTTTTTGAAACTGATTCCCCAATTAGATTTAATGGAGAAAAATCACACCCTTCTAAAATAATTGATATTGCAAAAAAAGTTAGCGAAATCAAAAACATTAACATAATTGATATTGAAAAACAACAAGAAAAAAACTATGATTTATTATTCCACTAATATTGTTTTTTCATAATTTTTTGTAAAACAAAAAAATGTGCAATAAATTTAGATTAATAAATCTTTCCAAACTCAATTTTTTAGTAAATTTCATTATACTGGTGAGTTGAAATGATAATAGTATTTTTGATTGTATTAATTGTTGCTTTAATAATAGCAAACATATTGATTTCAACCCTTGTTCCAAAAAAAAGAAGAGAAAAAGGATACGCAAACATAACAAACACAAAAACACAAATAGTTGAAGAACCCGAATTAGTAGATAACGGTTATTTGGAAGTTATTAGTGAAAGAACCACCAAAATGGATTCTAGAATTGCTTCAATTAACCAAAAAGTGGGAATGATTAATGAAAGAATAACCAATCTTGAAAAAGCAATTACTTGTTTGATTGATTCTCAAATAAATTTTGAAAACAACTCTGGAAAAAAAGCAAACAACACTCACACTGATTTTGATTTTGAAAAACTTGAATTCAAAATAAAAAATCTTGAACAACAAGTGGATGAATTAAAAAACCCAAGAACTCCTCAAAAAACATTTTATGGACGCGTTGATCCAAAAATGGAGCGAAAAATAAAATCACTAGCATTTAACAAAAAAACTAATTAAAAAAACTAATTAAAAAAAAACTAATTAAAAAAAAAGAAACGCAGAGGAAGGGATTTGAACCCCTGCTCTCTTTCGAGAAACGGATTAGTAGTCCGCCGCAATAGACCGCTCTGCCACCTCTGCTTAAACAAAAATGGGTTAGTTTTGTTTAAAAAACTGCTTAATTTGTCAAAAACTAAAAAAAATTCTTTAAAGCAAGGGTTTTTATACTAAAAAAATAATTATTGAATAGAAAAATAAAAAATGAAAACAAAAAATAGTGAGATTATGAATTTTAATGATGAATTTTCTTTTGGAAAAGTATTCCAAATAATAGCATCAACCCTTGCACTTGGATTAGTTATTTTTTTGATAGTAGCAGCACTTGATTATTTTGGACCAAATTTGCAAATACCCGTAATAATTAATATTAAAGAATTTTTGAAACTATACTGGTTCATTATTGTCGGATATGTTTTGTTGATTAGTTTTTGGGACTACTTTTACGAATTGTACAAAAAACAATTAGTGTACATCAAACCAATAATTGATGGAACATCACTAATGTTCGGGTTATGGTTAGTAGTAGTGTTTTTGAAAGGATTAATTGTTTTCTTGGACCCAACATCCCAAACCGCAACATTCCTCACCTTCCCGCACGACTTTTATATGGCTCAATTCGTAATAATATACTTATTGTTTATTTTTGTGGGATACTCTAAATTGTTTTTAAGAAAATAAATATTTAAAAAAAAATAAACATTTAAAGAAAATAAAAATAGTTGAAAAAAAACTATTTTTTGATTTTTGCTTTTTTTAGTAATTGGTTCATTCTAGAAATAGTTTTTTTGCTTGTTTCTTTTGTTTTGTATTTTTCTTTATACACTCCATACCTTCTCAGGATTTCTTTCTTCGCAGCACCCCTAACTATTTCGTCATTAATTATTCCTTCACTAGCCATATTCACTCCCATGTTTGTTGGGGATTTGTAAGAGTGCATATAGTTTTCTTTTGGAACAAATTGCTTTGTTATTTTTTTTAGTAAACGAAAATTCTCTACATCCCTATTGTAATTCACTGCTTTTTCTTTATACGCTTTTTCGTGTAATTTGTCATACTTTATTTTGTCCAAAATATCAGCTGTTGCTGCTTCGTAAGCAATATTTACTGGATGATCTATTGGTAAATTCCAAATTGGAAAAGTTTCCCACTTCGCATAACCTGAATTAATTCCTCTTTTGTAATCTTGATAAATTTGTGATAAACAAGTAAACATTTTTCCACTATTCGCTCCCGCTCCGGCCACAATAATTATTTTTTTTGTTGATGGAATATATTCTTGTGCATCAAAACCATTTTTTCCGAACACTTTTTTTAAATCATTCGGGTATCCTTTAATTGCTTTTGTGAAAAAAACTTTTCCTCCGTGTTTTTCTACTTCTCTTTTAAACTCCGTTGATTTTTTTTCTCCGTTTTGTTTGCAAACAACAATCCCAAGAACACTAACCCCTCTTTTTGTGAGCCCCATTGTTTCTTTTAACGCTAATTTGTCAAGAGTGAGGTTTGTCTCCCCCCACTTGTGTTGTAACTCAAGCTCTGTTGCATTAATACAATACAAAACCTCTGCACTTTCTTTCATTGATTCAATTAATTTTAGTTTATTATCCCCTTCATAACCGGGCAAAACCCTTGTAGCGTGCATATCAAAAAGAAGTTTTCCCCCAAACTCTAAATAAAGTTTTGAGAACTTATCCACACGTTCAAGAATAGCTTTTTTTTGTGCAGAAAAATACTTTTCATTATCAAAACCAACATTTTGGTTTTGTTCATTTATTTGATTATTTACTAGCATTACTACATTAGAATTAAGGGATTAATAATACTTTTCTTGGGAAAAAAATAGTGTATAAAATAACACACCATAATTTTGGTGATACATAAATACTTAGTGCTTTGAAAATATATTCGTGATAAAAATGAAAATAGAAACAGAGAGATTAGTTCTTAGACCAATTCGTGAAAGCGATGGAAAAAATATTTGTGAACAACTAAGCAATTTGAATGTTTCAAAATGGCTTTTAGTAATAAACTATCCATACACTTTAAATGACTATAAAGTGTTTTTGAAGCAAAGTCAAAAAAAATGGAGAGAGAAAGAAAAAACAGGTTACACTTTTGGAATAGAACTAAAATCCGAAAAAAAAGTCATAGGATCAATCGGATTACAAAGAATAGATAAAAGACAAGGAACAGCAACAACTAGTTACTGGTTAGGAGAAAAATATTGGAAAAAAGGATACGGAACAGAAGCATACAACGCAATCCTTGACCTTGCTTTTAATAAATTAAAACTAAGAAGAGTAGAAGCCGAAGTATACCTAAAAAACCCAGCATCAGAAAAACTACAAAAAAAATTCGGGGCAAAAATAGAAGGAATCAAAAGAAAAGCACGCTTATGCGCAGCAGACGGAAAAATAAAAAACACCAAAATATTCGGTACACTAAAAGAAGAATACAAACCACTAAAAAAATAAGAACAAAAATTTATTGAAACAAAATTTTCGTACACAAACAACCATATTTTCCCAGAACTCATTAAAGTGTTATTGCTTGAGTTTTACTCGCATCAATCAATGGTTGTCTTTTAGGGGATTTTGAAACCACTATAAACATTTTTGAAATATTTAGTGGAACATTTTCTTCAATTATTAATTTGTTTGAATTTTGTTTATTTTTTTTGTATTGATGTGCAAAAGATCTTGTAATTGATTCAACATTTTTGAAATCCAAAATTATTTGTTCACTTTTCATCAAATCCAATTTTTTGAAAAGAACATTTGCGTTATTACGCAAAGCCAAGTCTTTTGATAAAACTTCACTAATTTTTATGCGGTTCGAGATACTCATACAAATTAACCTCCTTTCGTTCATTACTAACTCTAATACTAATCAATGTCCCACTATAAGTATTTGGTTCTTGAAGTTTAAATAATTTGTGCCCTTCTTTATTAACCAAAAC
>JGI24712J26585_10004266_pt1 | contig 10965 bp, 12 predicted proteins | sample BioPla3DNA2_FD_26585 | JGI IMG/M metagenome (IMG submission 26585)
CTTCTTTGCTTCCTTCCGCTTCTAGAATTGCTGCACTTTTTTGGCCTTCCGCTCTTAAAATAGCTTCTCTTCTTTGACGCTCTGCACGCATTTGCTTTTCCATTGCATCTTGAATGTCTTTTGGAGGATTAATGTTTTTAAGTTCTACTCGATTTACTTTAATTCCCCATTTATCTGTGGCTTCATCAAGAATAGAGCGTAGTTTTGAATTGATTATATCCCTGGAGGTAAGGGTTTCATCTAAATCCAATTCTCCAATGATGTTTCTAAGGGTTGTTGCTGTAAGGTATTCTATTGCAGAAATAGGATTTGCAATTTCATAGGTATAAAATATTGGATCGGTGACCTTATAATATACCACTGTATCGATTTGCATGGTAACATTATCTTTAGTAATAACCGGTTGCGGTGGAAAGTCTATTACCTTTTCTCTTAAATCGATAATGGCTCTCATGGAGTCAATGAAAGGCACTAAAAAGTTAATACCTGTTTCAGCCTTTTTATGAAAGGTTCCTAAACGTTCAACAATTCCAACATTGGATTGTCGTATGATTCGAATACTTGAAAAAGCAAAAATTACTACAAATAAAAAAATTAATCCAAAAGCAAGTATAGCGTAACCCATATTATTTGATTCCTCCTATTGTTTTAATTTATTAATTGGTTACCTTAATCAAGGGTAATATCTGGACCTACTATTAATTTTACCCCTTTTACATCAAAAACAATAATCTTAGTGTCTACTGCAATAATCTCATCGTTAGCAGATCGAGCAGACCATATTTCCCCTTGAACTTTTACTTGCCCCGTTCCTTTATTATTATTAATTTCTTCTATGACAATTCCCTGGGCATTTTTTAATACATCGATATTGGTTTTATAAGACGATTTTGGCACAATGTATTTTTTCGTAATCCTATGAGTAAAACTCAGCAGCACAATAGAAATAATCAAGAAGACTAAAAATTGAATGATAAAGTTAGAAGTGAGCAAAGATATAATCAGTGCCCCAATGGAACCTACAGAAAACCAAATAATAAAGAAACTTGCATTGGTCATCTCGATTATTGCAAATCCAATTGCTAATAAAAGCCATACAAGCCACATAAATTCCATATTACCACCTCCCTAAAGTCATGTAGCGTAGAGCGATACTCTATAATTTATTATAGATTATATAATAATTTTTGTCAATGACTTTTAACGTTTTTATATTTATGTTCTTAAATAAAATAAATGCTTTATATTTTTTGTGGTATAATGTGTCTTAATACTAAAGAACTAAAGGAGGCTGAATATGAAAAAATATGGATTTATTGGTGCAGGAAATATGGGATATGCAATGTTAAAAGGTTTAATAAAGGACGGAAAAAAGGATGATGTCATTTTTTCAGATGCATCCAAGGAAAGAATCCAATGGATTCATAATCAATTAGAGATAGAATCGAGCAATAGTAATAAGGACCTTGTAACTCGTGCAAAATACATAGTATTGGCGATAAAACCTCAGTATTATGCTTCTGTATTAGAAGAAATAAAAGAAGTGATCACTACTAACCATATCGTCATTAGTATTGCTCCGGGAATAACGATTGATTCTATAAAGGCGCAACTATCAAATGATATAAAAATTGTTCGTGCCATGCCCAATACGCCTGCATTAATTGGAGAAGGCATGAGTGCAGTGAGTTTTTCTAAAGATTTATTCAGCGAAGAGGAAAAAGAAGAGATCATTCGATTCTTTTCTTCTTTTGGAGTGATGGAAGAAATAGAAGAAAAGTTAATGAATGCAGTTGTACCCATATCTGGCAGTTCTCCTGCCTATGTATATATGATGATTGAAGCCATGGCAGACGCCGGGGTACTGGCTGGACTTTCAAGAAAGATGGCCTATACATTAGCTGCCCAAAGTGTCTTAGGTTCTGCTAAAATGGTATTAGAAACAGGCATACATCCTGGAGAATTAAAAGATGCGGTTTGCTCTCCGGGAGGCACTACTATTGAAGCAGTTGCCATATTAGAAAAAACAGGCTTCAGAAGCAGCATCATTGAAGCAATGAATGCTTGTTTTGAAAAAACTAAGAGAATGAATTAAAGGAGGATATTATGTCCCTGTTTGAGGTATACACGGACGGTGCTTGTGCCAATAATCAAGGAGAAGGCTTGCAGCCAGGAGGATGGGCTGCAGTTTTTGTGGACGGACCTACGTTGTCGGGAGGAGAAAGTGAAACCACAAATAATAGAATGGAGATGCGAGCAGTTATTGAAGCGTTAAAAAATACTCCTCCCAACAGTCAAGTTAAAATTTATTCCGACTCCGCATATGTGATTAATTGTTTTAAACAAAAATGGATTGATAAATGGGAAAAGAACGGCTGGATGACATCCGCTAAAAAGCCGGTGGAAAATAAAGATTTATGGTTGGAAATGCGTCAATTAGAGCAAGAAAGGCATATTGAATGGATTAAAGTTAAAGGACATAGTGGAAATCATTGGAATGAAATGGCAGATCAATTAGCTGTAGCGGCAATTCCAAATCATAAAAAAACTTATGAAAAACCTAAGAAAACAATAAGCTTGTATTTGACAGAAGAGGAGAAAAACAATTTAATTGATTTTCTGGATCATAATAAATTAGACCTAAATGATGCTTTACAGAATGTTTTATTTAAACTTCAAAAATTAGAATAAACTATCAAAAAAATGGTTAGAATTGGGATAAAAAGTTTTTACAAAGGAGCTTTCCATGATTCATTTGAGAGAAGGAATAGTGACCCAAATATTAGAAAAAAATGATGATGTCATTGAAATTCTTGTTACAATTAATGAGCTAGAATACAAAGCCATTGTATATCCTAAGATTACCGGAGATGTATCTATTGGAGATGTTGTAAAGCTCAATACAACTGCAATAGATTTAAACTTAGGAACAGGGGGCTATCACTTCGTTATCTCAAATAAGAGTACATATGCACTCCACTCCGATGTTTCAGGACATATAATGAAATTAAGATATACTCCTATTCAAATGAAATGTTTAACGATAGAAGAAATCTATCCCCAGATCATTAATTCCTTTAAATCTTTAGAGGGTATGCCTGTTGCCATAGGAAGTATTCACAGTATGCTTCCTCCATTAGCAGCAGTCATCAAAGAGATAATGCCAGACTCTCGTATTGCCTATATTATGACAGATGGAGGCGCATTGCCCATAGGATTTAGCCATATTGTCCGAATCCTTAAAGAAAAGACTTTGATCGATTGTACGTTTACCTGTGGGAATGCTTTTGGAGGAGACTTTGAGGCAGTGAACCTTTATACAGCTTTAATTGGAGCAAAATTTATTGCTGGATGTGATGCTGCTATTGTAATTATGGGGCCGGGTCATGTGGGGACTGGAACAAAACTTGGGTTTACTGGTATGGAAATAGTTAATAATGCACATATCGTTCATTCAATGGGAGGCATTCCAATTTGTGTTCCAAGAGTTAGCTTTAGCGAAAAAAGAAAAAGACACTATGGAATAAGCCATCACTTTTTAACTGCCATGGGTTCATATTGTCTCATACCCTGTCATATGGCTTTTCCGTGTCTTTCAGAACATGAAATGGAATTTATAATAAAGCAATATAAAACATTTAGATTAGATAAAAAACACAAAATTTCTTTTTTAAATGAAGATACTATTTATATAATGGAAAAAAATAATTTATTTATTAAAACCATGGGAAGAAGTATATTAGAAGACAGTGCTTTTTTTAGAACAAGTGGCGCCTGTGGCGTTCTTTTAACAAATCTACTTTCGTAAATACTTTCTTTTTTCATAGATATATTCTTTAATGGTTTTATATTGATTTTGAAGATCTGTAAGGTAAGATATAATCTCGTCTATTTTGCCTACACATGTAAATTGATTTTCTGTAACAATTGCTTTCATACAATCACCTCATTTGATATAGTTATTCATAGTTTATTCTTAAAGGGACAAGTTTATGACCGAAAGGAGAAATAAAATGAATCTAGAACATAAGACTGTTTCAAGGGAAGAAATCTACAAAGGTGCAGTTGTATCTTTAGTCAAAGATACGATTACTTTACCAAATGGCAAAACCGCCCAAAGAGAAGTTATATTACATAATGGCGCCTCAGCGGTTATTCCTATGGATGAAGAGGGAAATATATTTCTCGTACGCCAATATAGACATCCTGCAGGAAAGGAATTGCTTGAAATTCCGGCAGGCTTATTGGAAGATGGAGAAGACCCGTTAGAATGCGCTAAAAGAGAGCTGGAAGAAGAAACAGGATATAAGGCTTCAGAGTTTTCTCATATTTTCTCTATGTACACGGCAATAGGTTTTTGCACAGAAAAAATCCATATCTATTTAGCCAAAGGCTTATATGAAGGCAAACAAAATTTAGATGAGGACGAGTTTGTAAATGTAGAAAAGTACTCTCTGGATGAAGCTCTTGATATGATATTTGATGGCAGGATAGAAGACGGAAAGACCGTATGTGGTATTCTTGCCGCTAAGAAGCTTACAGACAGCAAGAAATAATAAAGAGTACAAGCAGTTCTATTTCCTTTTAGTATTTCATATATTATTCTATGATGAAACCTTCTAAATAAAAGAAAGTATAAAAACTTTTACTAGGAGGATTATGTACTGAAAGGAAGAGAGCTGTGAGGAGTAGACCAAGAAATTTTTCAAAGAGAGATATGCTGTATGGAATAAGTATCCTCGTACTACTAATTGGAATTTGTGTTGGAGCAATATTTGCAAACTATATGAATTCGATTCAGAATGAAGAGCTATTGCAGTACTTAAATGAGTTTTTTGTCAGATTTCCTCAAGAAAGCTTTTCCCGTTCAGCAGTACTGCAGCAATCCTTTTGGTCCCATGGTAAAACAATCGGTATTATGTGGGCTTTAGGCCTTGGACTAATAGGAATACCTTTTATTTTACTGGCGGTTTTTATAAAAGGTTTTTCTTATGGATTTACTTCTGCTTTTTTATTTATCCATTATGGATGGAATGGTTTTTTATTTAGCATATTGTCTTGTCTGCCGCAGAGTATTGTGCTTATTCCGGGGATTGTATTTATTTCTGCTGCCAGTATTAATTTTGCTTTATCCAACTATAAAAATAATCAAAAATATGCAAAGGAAAGAAGGGGAAAGTGGGTAGAATACGGGTTGGTTTTTCTAATAGGTTTATTGATTGTTCTTTTGACAGGATTTATTGAAACCTTTATTTCACCGATTTTTATGCAGATGATTATGCCTGAAATGATTGGCTGAATCGTTTAAAGACAGCATGATATTTTCATATAAATTTTTTGGAAAAAATATCGACTTTTTATACGAAATATTTTATAATTAAAAATAGCTTGGAAATAATAGCAAATACAAAGGAGTACATAAGATGGAAGAAGTCGTTGAAAAATATGCAGGTTATTTAAGAGATGTGAAAGGTGCATCAGAAAATACGATTCTTTCCTATCAAAGAGATCTTCGGCATTTTGTTAGTTTCTTGCAAGACTCAGGGGTAAAGAAGATTCAAAAAGTAAAACGAACGAATATAACTGCATACTTACTAAATCTGCAAAAAAGTGGGAGATCGACTTCGACAATTTCAAGGAATATTGCTTCCATTCGTTCTTTTTTTCAGTTTTTACAGAAGACAAATCTTATTCAGGAAGATTTAACCCAAGATTTAGAATCTCCCAAGATTGAAAAGAAGCTCCCCGAAATTCTATCTATTCAGGAAGTAGATCTTTTATTACGACAGCCTAACGAGAAGGATCTCAAAGGGATTAGAGATAAAGCGATGCTTGAAGTATTGTATGCTACAGGAATTAGAGTTTCGGAATTAATATGTTTAGAAGAAAGTGATGTTAATTTAACTTTAGAATACATAAAATGTGCAGATTCCAATCATACGAAAGAAAGAATTATTCCTTTAGGGGCATCTGCCGTTAAAGCCCTTAGATTATATTTAGAAAAAGTAAGGTTTGCAATGATCCGTGATCCCAAAGAATCTGCTTTATTTGTGAATTGTAATGGCAAACCCATGACCAGGCAGGGGTTTTGGAAGATTATAAAAGTATATTCAAAAAAAGCCAATATCAACAAAGAAATTACTCCCCATATGTTAAGACATTCCTTTGCTGCCCATCTCGTTGCTAATGGAGCTGATTTGCAATCTGTTCAAGAAATGCTTGGGCATTCCGATATATCCACAACTCAAATTTACGCACAATTAAATAGAAATAAGCTGAAAGAGGTTTATTTAAAAGCACATCCAAGGGCTTAGGCCCTTTTTTGTTTTCCTGAATACGGATAATTGAATAGAGGAATAATCTATACAGAAAGGTGGGATAAAATGATCAATAGAGTGATATGGATTATTTTAGACAGTGTAGGAATGGGAGAATTGCCCGATGCAGACAAATTCGGTGATCAAGGAAGCAATACAATCGGAAATATTTCAAAAATGGTTGGAGGTCTTAATCTTCCTAATTTAGTGTCTTTAGGCCTTGGCAACATTGAAGGAATGACAGGACTTCCGAAAACAGAAAATCCCTTGGGCTGTTATGGACGATTTGGAGAAATCTCCAACGGTAAAGATACGGTAACGGGGCATTGGGAAATGGCGGGAGTTTTTTCGGAAAAGCCCTTTCCTACTTATCCTGAAGGCTTTCCAAAAGAAATTATTGAAGCTTTTGAAAAAGCTATTGGAACCAAAACCTTGGGGAATAAACCTGCTTCGGGAACAGAGATTTTGGATGAATTAGGAGAAGAACATATTAGAACCGGATATCCTATAGTTTATACTTCAGCAGACAGTGTATTTCAAATTGCTGCCAATGAAGAAGTAATACCTATTGATAGACTATATGAGATGTGTTCTATTGCCAGGGACTTGCTTGTAGGAGAACACGCAGTAGCTAGAGTAATCGCAAGACCTTTTATAGGGAAAAATGCAGGAGGCTTTACAAGAACGCCTAATAGAAGGGATTATGCCTTGGCACCTCCTCATGATACCATATTAGACAAAGTAAAAGCTAAGAATTTAGATGTAATTGCAGTAGGTAAAATTGAAGACATTTTCTCTGGAAGAGGTATTACAGAAGCCGTTCATACTAAAGACAATATGGATGGCGTGAATAAGACCCTACAATATATAAAACAAAATAATAAAGGCCTTATATTTACGAATTTAGTTGATTTTGATATGAAGTGGGGCCATAGAAACGACTACAAAGCCTATGCCAAAGGTCTTGAAGAGTTTGATAAGAGGCTTCCGGAAATATTGGACGCCATGGGTGAAAATGATGTTTTAATGATCAATGCCGATCACGGCTGCGATCCTACTACGCCAAGTACGGATCACTCAAGAGAATATGTTCCTTTTATAGCGTATGGAAAAAATCTTAAGCAAAATATAGATTTAAAAACCAGAAAAACCTTTGCGGATATTGGTCAAACCATCGGTGAAATTTTGCAAACAGACAAAATTAAACATGGTGAAAGTTTTGCCAAAGAAATATTGAAATAAAAAAACAAGATGATAGATTTTAAATGAGAAAGTTACTAAATATATTGGGTTTATGAAATTGTGATTAATATGTTGTAAAAGAGGGTGGAAAGCCATGAGAATGTATGATCTCATTTTAAAGAAAAGAAATGGAGACGAATTAATTAAAGAGGAGATTGATTTCATCGTCAATGGATATGTACGGGGAGAAATACCGGATTATCAAGTATCGGCTTTCTTAATGGCAGTATATTTTAAGGGGATGACTAAAGAAGAGATTTCAAATCTTACCCTTTCTTTTGTTCATTCTGGCGATGTGGCTGATTTGTCTTCAATTGAAGGCATTAAAGTTGATAAGCATTCAACGGGAGGGGTAGGAGATAAGATCAGTTTAATTATCATTCCATTGGTTGCATCCCTCGGAATACCTGTTGCTAAAATGAGCGGAAGAGGATTAGGCCATACAGGAGGAACTATAGATAAATTAGAATCTATAGTAGGATTCAGAACGGAATTAGACAGTGATGAATTTATACACAATGTAAATACTTATAAAATGGCTATTGTAGGTCAGACTGCCAATCTGACTCCTGCAGATAAGAAGATCTATGCATTAAGAGATGTTACAGCCACCGTCGACAGCATACCTTTAATTGCCAGTTCTATAATGAGTAAAAAAATTGCCTCAGGTTCAGATGCCATCGTGTTAGATGTAAAGGTAGGCTCAGGCGCATTTATGAAGAAATTGGAAGACGCGGAAGAATTGGCAAAAACAATGGTTGATATAGGAAAATCCCTCAACAGGAAAACCATTGCAGTTCTTACCAATATGGATCAGCCCCTTGGCCATGAAGTTGGAAATGCCAATGAAATAAAGGAAGTTATTGATGTTTTAAGCAATAAAGGAGCCGAAGATGAAACGACTATTGCACTGACCATTGCCTCTCATATGGCAGTATTGGGAGGTGCATATGATGACTTTGACTCAGCTTTCAATGCTTTAAAAGCTAAAATTGAAAGCGGAGATGTAATCGATAAATTTAAAGAATTAATTAGAATTCAAGGAGGCAATCCAGAGATCGTAGATCATCCGGAATTACTTCCGCAGGCCAAGAATCATATAGAAATAAAAGCGCCATTTTCAGGATATATAACATCCATAGATGCAGAAAGCATAGGAATCTCAGCTATGCATTTAGGTGCAGGAAGAAGAACCAAAGAAGATCAGATAGATTTTGCCGCTGGGATTACATTGACTAAAAAAATAGGAGATCAAGTAGATGCCGGGGATACAATCTGTATCTTACATACAAACCTGGAGGATATTGATGAAGCACGGCATGTTGCACAGAGCGCTTTTAGTATTAGTGAAGAAAAACCTGAGCCTGTAAAATATATTTATAAAGTTATTCAGTAAGCCTTAAAATGGAATGGTGTTGACCATTCCATTTTTTGTGGAAAGAATTACATCCCTGGTATTCATGTGCATATTTTATCAAAAATGGTCTACCCTAATTATAGATAAAAATAAAAAAGTGCATAAGGAGGTAGACTATGTCGTTTAATAAACGTATTGCAATTATACTTCTTACAGTTTTTCTTGTAAATCTCGTGCCGTTTAGAGTCGTAGAAGGGGAAGAAAAGAGTCCACAGGAGACCAGTGCAGAAATCCAAATTGAATCTCCTGCTGCAGTACTTATGGAAGCAAAAACAGGTAAGGTTTTATTTGAAAAGAATATGAATGAAAAACGGTATCCAGCCAGTGTGACAAAAATCATGACACTTCTGCTTATCTATGAAGCAGTGGAAAACGGCAAGATAAAATGGGACGATATGGTTACTGTCAGTGAACATGCAGGAAGTATGGGGGGCTCACAGGTATACTTAGAACCAAATGAGCAGCAAACAGTAAAGACTTTAACCAAATGTATAGCAGTTGCATCTGCCAACGATGCATCGGTGGCCATGGCAGAACATATTGCCGGAAGTGAAGAAGCCTTTGTTAAGATGATGAATGAAAAAGCTAAGGAACTGGGAATGAAAAATACGAACTTTGTCAATGCCTGTGGGCTTCACGACGATGCCCATGTTACTTCTGCATATGATATTGCATTGATGTCACGAGAATTAATTAATAAATACCCGGAAATCCATGAACTCGCAACGATTTGGACAGACACCATTATTCATAAAACAAGAAGAGGAGAAGAAGAATTCGGTCTTACCAACACCAATAATTTATTCAAATGGTATCAGGGAGCCAATGGACTTAAAACAGGATTTACAAGTCAGTCCATGTACTGCTTATCAGGTACTGCCGAAAGAGACGGGCTTAGTCTTATTGCAGTGGTTATGGGAGCGAAAAGTAAGCAGGCAAGAAATTCAGAAGTTGCCAAAATGTTAAATTACGGCTTTGCAAATTATGCAATCATACAAGGTGATCCAGTAGGGAAAGTCGTAGGAAATGTTAAAGTCTACAAAGGAAATGCCCCCACTGTTGATTGTGCGATTAAAAAAGATGTACGATTATTAGTAAGTAAAAAAATAGCTAATCAAAAAATCGAATCCAAAGTTGAACTTCCTGAGTATGTTAAAGCTCCAGTAGAGAAAGGTATGAAGGTTGGAGAAATAGTTTATTTGTTCCAGGGCAAAGAAGTTGGACGTTCTGACTTAGTAGCAACGGATACTGTTAAAAAAGCTAATTTAAAGACAATGCTGAATATGCTTTTGAAACGATGGTATTAAGAATTTAGCGCCTAAGAATATTTAGGCGCTAAAATTATATTTGAATTTTTTTTGTTAAACCTTTACAATATACCTTAGTAGCCAAAAAGGTTATTACAAACTATTTTTACTATATTAAAAGGAGGATGGATTTTGAACAATCCAATCTTGGAAATCTTAATTAAAGCACCTGGAATATTGGCAGGAGTAACTTTTCATGAATTTGCCCATGGATTAACGGCATATCTCTTTGGGGACAAAACACCAAAAAAAGAAGGAAGATTGACACTTAATCCAATATCCCATATAGACCCTATAGGTCTAATACTGCTATTTTTTATGAATTTTGGATGGGCCAGACCTATTCATACGAATCCTGCAAATTTTAAAAGTAGAAAGCCAGCAATGCTCATGGTGTCCTTAGCCGGTCCTATAGCGAATCTATTGGTTGCAATAGTATCTGCACTGATTTTAAAACTTTTGTATATGTATAACATAAGGTATGATTTACTTTATCAAATTTTATTATATGGAATTTATATCAATATTGTACTGGCAATTTTCAATTTAATTCCCATACCTCCTTTGGACGGTTCGAAAATATTATTTAATCTTGAATTCGGCAAGTAAATTTAAAAAAAGTTTCTACTTGCCATTTTTGTTTTCTTTATGAATAAAATTGCATTTGGTATGTTATTTTAGA
>JGI24712J26585_10004270_pt1 | contig 10958 bp, 12 predicted proteins | sample BioPla3DNA2_FD_26585 | JGI IMG/M metagenome (IMG submission 26585)
AATATTTTTTCTGCAAAGGGGATGAATTATTTGAAAGCGGTAATTATGGCGGGCGGCGAAGGTGCGAGGTTGAGGCCTTTAACCTGTGACCGTCCCAAACCAATGGTTCCAATTTGTGACCGGCCAATGATGGAATATATAACCGACCTGCTGGTTTCACACGAACTAAGGGATCTGGCGGTGACCCTCCAGTATCTTCCGGAAAAGATAAAGGATCACTTTGGAGAAAGATCGGACCAGGGGGCAAATTTTACCTATTTTTTGGAGGAGGAGCCTCTGGGAACAGCCGGCAGTGTAAAAAACGCTTCTTCTTTTTTGGATGAAACTTTTTTGGTGATTAGCGGCGATTGCCTCACCGATATTAATTTAACAGAGGCTATAGAATTTCACCGCCGCAAAGGGACACTGGTTACCATTGTTCTNACTCCACAGGAAAACCCCCTCGAATACGGTGTGGTTATGGTTGATGATGAGGGGAGGATTACGCGTTTTTTAGAAAAGCCTACGTGGGGTGAGGTTTTCAGCGATACCGTTAATACAGGCATATATATTCTTGAACCCGAGGTGCTTGATTATATCCCCGCAGGTAAAAAATTTGATTTCAGCAAGGATCTTTTCCCTTTACTTATGGAAAAGGGGCATACCCTTTTTGGCTGTGTGCTGCCGGGTTACTGGTGTGATATTGGTAATTTAGAACAATACCGCTATGCACATTATGATATCCTCGACAAGAAAATTAATATTAAGCTTCCGGCGGTGGAAGAAGAACCGGGTATCTGGATTGCCGACGAAGTTTACATAAATGCGGATACCCGGTTAATACCTCCCTACTATATTGGCCAAGGAACATATATAGGTTCTAAAACAGTTGTGGGTGAGTATGCTGTCCTGGGCGCTTATAATCACCTTGAAAAAGTTTCCATAAAAAGGGGAATAACCTGGTCAAAGGTTTCCCTGGAGAAAAATGTTACTATTAGAGGAGGTATTTTGGCCAGCGATGTTCGCCTGGAATCTGCGGCGTCTGTCTACGAAGGAGTCGTGATCGGTGATAGCAGCATTATAGAAAGTAAAGCTACGCTCAAGCCCGGTGTAAGAGTATGGCCTTGTAAGAGGGTGGAAAGCGGCGCCCTCGTGAATAACAATCTTATCTGGGGCAACCAGTTCAGGCGTTCGCTGTTTGGCGCCGACGGGGTCCGGGGAGAGATAAATGGGGATCTTTCGCTTGAAAATGCCCTTAGAATGGGCTCTGCTTTTGCTTTCATGCTCGGCGGAGAGGTGCCGGTGGTTATCGGGGGGGATGCATGGGAGCCTTCACAGCTGTTAAAAAAATCCCTCATTGTAGGGCTGCTGGCCGGTGGAGCCGAAGTGCTGGATATTGGAGACACTATTGCCCCTGCAGTGCGCGTGGGCATCCCCGGCCTGGGCGCCGGGGGAGGTATATTCGTGCATTCGTGTTCATCTAATTACGGATACAGCGCCATCCGTTTTTTTGACCGTGAAGGTTTGAACCTTCTTCATGGAGATGAACGGAAACTTGAACAGATCTTTCTAAGGGATGATTTTCCCAGGGCAAGGAAAGATAAATTGGGTATTAGTAAAACAATTGAAGATTTTAACGAGATATACAAGCGCATGGTATTTAACGGCTTATCAATAGAGTCAATAAAAGAAGCAAATCTATCAGTTCTGATGGCCTTCCCACCCCCTCATTTACAAAAAATCCTGGTACCGATGTTGCAGGAGTTAAACTGTAATCTGGTGATATTGTATCCTCCAGGACGAACAAAACTTGCTTGCTGGAAAGAAGATGATTTTGCAGTAAATAAGAACGATATATCGCGGAGCATTATCAGGGATGAGATTGACCTGGGTTTCTGGATTACCCCTGAAGGAGAGAGCATGATCCTCTTTGATGAAGAAGGCCGTGAAATATCCGGAGAAGTGTACCAAGCCTTGCTCTCTCTGCTAATTTTACAATCGAAGGAAAAATCGATGCTCGTTCAACCAATCTCCGCATCCTGGATACATGAGGAGTTGGCTCGAAAAAATAAGGGTAAAGTTTTGCGCAGTAAAACTTTTCCCCGGCATTTTCAGGAAAAAATCAGGGAAATGTGCAATAGTATCTGCTCCATGGAAAACGACGGCGGCTACATGCCTGCGAATTTTATGCAAATAGATGCCGTAACAGCCCTGCTTAAATTGCTTGAAAGCCTCGCCCGCGGAGGTAAAAGTCTTTCTACCTTTATTAAAGAAATACCGGGGATAAATATGCGCCAAAAAGAAATACCGTGCCCCTGGGGGCAAAAGGGAAGGGTAATGCGCCGGCTGATACAGGAAGGGCCCGGCAGTGCCGAAAGGGTGGAGATGATCGACGGTTTAAAATTCTATTATCCGGATGGCTGGGCGCTTGTTCTCCCCGACCCGGAGAGACCCTCCTATCGAATATACGGCGAGGGTTTTACCGAAGAAATTGCGGAGTCCCTAACCGATCTTTTCGCCGAGAAAGTTAAAACATTACAGAAACAGCCTCATCCCTGAAAAGGAATTAAAAACTCGGAGCTTTTGCTTTGAATCCCCTTTGGTTCGGCTAATAGCGGGCTTAAGCGCACTTAAATTGTTGACAATAAAGCGCTTCTGTGTTAAAATTACAAAGCGTTACCGCCCGGTTAAGGTCACTAAAATTTTACCCATGGTTGTTTATTTTGCCGGAAGTAAAATTACCTTGAACGGCGAGATTAGAAAGAGAGAGGTATTCGATGTACGCTATAATTGAGACTGGCGGAAAACAGTACAGGGTATCCGAGGGAACGATTTGCAACGTGGAAAAGCTGGATATCGGTATTGGTGAAGAGGTTGTATTTGATAAGGTGTTGTTAATTAAAAACGAAGAACGCACAGAAGTGGGGTCACCCTATTTAACGGGCAGAAAAGTATCGGCCAAAGTTCTGGAACATGGCAAAGGAAAAAAAATTATTGTCTTCAAGTTTAAGCCCAAGAAAAACTACAGGCGGAAAAAGGGTCACCGCCAGCCTTTTACCCGGATTTTAATAGAAAAAATTTCATGAGTACTTGCGGGTAGAGGGAAATGGTTAAGGTTAAGGTTGTAAGGGATAGCGATAATCATCCTCTTTCTGTGGAGGTTAAAGGACATGCTCTTTATGCTCCGGATGGCAGCGATATAGTATGCGCTGCTGTTTCCATTCTCACACAGACGGTGCTTTTTGCGCTGGAGGATCTACTCGGACTTAAAACCCCGGCAGTGCTCAGGGAAGGGTATCTGTTGATAACATCTCCGGTAGAAATTGAGCAGGAAAAAGAAGAAAAGTACTACCTGCTTATTGAAACAATGCTGCTGGGGTTAAAAGAAACCGCCAGATCCTATCCCTGTCATATTCTTTATGTCGAAGAAAAAACGTCATCCTCTCATGGATGCAGGAGATGATTTAAGTGCATCATGCATGGAATTTTACAGGAGGGAGGTGTGAGGCCTGACCCAGGTTCAGGCTGAGCTTATGCGTAGAATTGACCTGCAGCTGTTTGCCCATAAAAAAGGAGTCGGCAGTTCAAGGAACGGGCGTGACAGCAATGCAAAAAGACTTGGAGTTAAAAGGTATGGTGGCCAGGAGGTTACTGCCGGCAGTATTATTGTTCGTCAGCGAGGTACAAGGATTCATCCCGGAAATAATGTCGCTAAGGGAAAAGACGATACCCTTTATGCCCTGGTTGATGGATTGGTTGCTTTTGAGCGTCTTGGCAAATCAAAAAAAATGGTAAATGTGTACCCAGCAGAATAACCCGGGCTACCCGGGATTTTTTTTAGGTAAGGTGATATTGCTTGTTTATCGATCGGGTTAAGGTCTTCGTAAAAGGGGGCAGGGGAGGAAACGGAATCGTTGCTTTCAGGAGGGAAAAATATGTCCCTCACGGGGGGCCCGATGGGGGAGACGGCGGAAATGGCGGCGACGTAATCCTGGTGGCCTCCGAAGAAAAAAACACCCTCATTGATTTAAGCTACCGCCCCCACCTGCGGGCCGACAACGGTGTCCACGGCCAGGGTAAAAAAAAGCATGGTAAAAACGGCGATCCCCTATATGTAAAAGTGCCTGTGGGTACGGTTGTCAAGGACGAAGACGATACTGTGCTTGCAGATCTGGGCCGTCCGGGTATGAAGGCCGTAGTCGCCAGGGGGGGAAGAGGGGGCCGGGGGAACGCCCGTTTTACCACTTCCCGTCGCCGGGCTCCGGATTTTGCCGAGAAAGGTGAACCGGGAGAAGAGCGCACGCTGATTTTGGAATTAAAGCTGCTGGCGGATGTGGGCCTTGTCGGTTTCCCCAACGCAGGGAAGTCAACCCTGCTTTCACGCATTTCCGCTGCTGCCCCAAAAATTGCAGCTTTTCCTTTTACCACTTTAATACCGCAATTAGGTGTTGTTTACCTGGGAGAAGAGCGCTCTTTCGTTGTAGCCGATCTTCCCGGAATAATTGAAAACGCCCATCAGGGGGCGGGTTTGGGGCATCAATTTTTAAAGCATATTGAAAGAACGAGGGTTTTATTGTTTATTATCGATCTTTCCGGGGCAGAAGGTCGCGACCCCTTCCAGGACTATATTAACTTAAAGAAAGAGCTGCAGCTTTTTAAGTGGGAATTGATTGAAAAGCCGCGTGTAATAGCGGCTAACAAGCTGGACCTGCCTTTTGCAGAAAAAAATCTTCAGCTTTTCCGGTCCCGGATAAGTGACGCCCCGGTGTTTCCTATTTCTGCCGTAACCGGAGAAGGGATAAGTCCCCTTCTTGAGGAATTGCATAGTATAATACAGAAAAATCTTTCAAACGATCCGGTAGAAGGATATAATGAAGATGAACTTATTTATCTCCCCCCAACCGCTTACAGAGGTCTTAGCATAAAGGTAGAAGAAAATGTATATACCGTCAGCGGTGAAGATGTGGAAAAAGCTGTTTATAAAGCCCACTTTGACAGCCCTGGTGGGTTAAACCGATTTCAGGAAATAATGAAAAACCTCGGTGTAGAGAGAGAGCTCATAAGAATGGGGATTAAAGAGGGAGATACGGTAAGAATTGGAGAGATGGAATTCACCTATTATTTTTAAGATATTCCGGGATACAAGGAAGAGTGAAAATGAGTTTTTTACTGCCAAAGACAAATAAGCAAATTTTAAATATTGGAATCATGGGCGGAACGTTTGACCCCATTCATATGGGGCATCTGGTTACTGCTGAAGTCGCCCGCCAGCAGTTTAAGCTGGATTATGTAATCTTTATTCCTGCAGGCATTCCTCCCCATAAGGATATTAAAACCATTAATGATGCAGAACACCGTTATTTAATGACTTTGCTTGCTGTGGTAGACAACCCGTTTTTTACCGTCTCGCGCCTGGAGATAGAGAATAATCAGCCTTCTTATACGATTGACACCGTGCGCCGTATTTTTGAAATATATAACGGAAAACTCAATCTTTATTTTATCACCGGCGCAGATGCTATTTTGGATATAACAACCTGGAAAGATTACCAGGAACTGTTGAACACTTGCTCTTTTATCGCAGCATCCCGTCCGGGTTATTCATTCAGCAAGCTGAAAGATATTTTTGGCTCCCTTTTCCCTGAGATTATTAAAAAAATCAATTTGCTGGAGATACCGGCGATGGCTATTTCTTCTACTTTTATTCGCCGTCGCGTGGCAGAGGGAAAAACAATTAAATATTTAACCCCTGAACCGGTAGAGCAGTATATCTATAAAAACAGGCTTTACATAAACAGCGCAAACGACCTTAAATAGAGTTGATACCTTGACTTCCCTCTTATTAGATGCTATGATGATGAAGAAAAATTTGTCTTGATATCTATTGATATCTATTTGTAGCTTAATTGTGTAGGATTTTGATCAGGCTGTTTCAATTAATAGCGATGGTTTTATTTTAGCTGATGCCTTTGGAGTAAATGATTTAAAAAAAGGAAGCATTTTGAGTTCTTTTTTATGTTACCCACCGGCATTATTTCTCAGGAGGTGAAAGAAGTATAAACTACTTTTTTCTATTGCATAATATAAATGAATCCAGAATGCCGGGAAGCGAGGTGACAAAATGGTTAAAACCTTGTATGTAGGAAATGTTTCCTGGGGGACCACAGAAGAAGATCTCCAGAATGCTTTTGCCAAACACGGTGAGGTGCTGGGTTGCCGCATCATAACGGAAAGAGCTACAGGTCGTTCCAGGGGGTATGGTTTCGTCGAGGTAAACGATGAAGATGCGGAACAGATAATGGAAAATATGAACGGTGCTGAAGTAGACGGACGCCGGTTGGTGGTAAATGAAGCAAAACCGAAAGAAAACAGGCAACTTTAAGTTGCCTTTTTTATTTTTTTATCATATAGAGAAGGAAAGCTTTATTTTCTGTCAAATTATATTACGTATGAAGGTGATCTCTTGCAGTGAAGATAAATAACGAGGAAGCGCGAAAAATTCTGAAGCGCAGAATGAGCGAGGAGTTGTTCATTCATTCGCTGGGTGTAGAAGAAACTGCTTATAATCTCGCTGTACTCCACGGGGTTGATGAAAAAAAGGCTGTACTTGCCGGGCTGTTACATGACTATGCCAAAAGCCTCCCCGTAAACGAACTCAACCGGCTGGCTGCCGAACATGATCTGGCGGACGATATCTCCCGGCGGGAACCGGCACTTCTGCACGCTCCCGTTGGTGCCTGGTTGCTGGAGCATGAACTAAGGATAAAAGATCGGGAGATCCTGGAGGCGGTCAGGGTACATACAACAGGTTTCCCGGGGATGTCTACCCTGGCAAAGGTGGTATACCTGGCGGATTGTCTGGAGCCTGGAAGAGATTTTCCCGGGTTAATTGATATAAGAAATATTGCCCGCAATGACCTTGACCGGGCACTGCTCATGGCGGTCGATAGAACACTCAGATATATTATAGATAGAGGGAAAATTATTCATCCTTCTTCTTTATTTTTTCGCAATTCCCTGATTTTATCTTTGAAAAAAATTTCGGGAGTAAAAGAGTTATGAGGTCCAGCACAAAAAAACAAAGAGCGCCGGGTAAGAAGGGATGGCAAAAAAAGAGGCTTTTTTTTATATTTATTTTTATTCTTTTTTTGGTTGTGGTATCCCTGGGAACGCGTTATGTACGCTCATTTCAGGATCTGCAAAACAAATCCTCTTGGGCGGTAAATTTACGAAACGCTTCGCAGATTGCCGGCACCAATTATCTTCTGTACGGGCTTGTTGAAAATAACGGAGCGGCCGATATAGAAGAGATGTTTTTCCTTAATTACTCCCCGGAGGGGACATCCTGTAATATAGTATTTATTCCCGGAAAAATCTTGATGCACCGGCTGGAGGAAAATGAAGAACCATCCCGGGCTCAGACAGAAGGGGAAGCTTCAGAAAGTGCGGGATCCGAAGATGGGGGCACTGAGGATGAAGCTTCTAAAGAGGACACCATTCTTCCTGTCTATACCCCCAGCCATTTTTATAATGAGGGGGGAGGAGAATTACTAATCAAACAAGTTGCGCGTTTTTTGAATGTTCCTGTTCATCATTTCATAGAAATTAAATATAATGGTATTGCCACACTTGTTGATTATAAAGGAGGAATTTCCTACCAGGGTTATAATTTAAACGGGCAGGATTATCTGGATTATTTTTTAAGGGAAGGCGAAGATGAAGAACCGCTTACACGAGCGTTACGGCGGGCAAAGACAATTAGCGAATTTATTTCCATTCTTGGAGAGAATAAGGGATTTTTGGGGATTTCTTCGCTGGTGAAGGAAGCATCGCCCTATATTGATACTGATTTCTCCTGGAAAGAACTGCAGGACAATTATGCAGTTTTTAGTACGCTTGTTGATCCACAAAGCATGATCGTTGAGCTTCCAGGTTTATGGCGGGATTTTGACGGGGAGTTGTTCTTTGAGCCAAACCGGTCACAGATTGCTTCAATGATGGGAAATCTGGGGAAGAAATTTATCCTGCCACGTGAACTTATTTCGGTGGAGGTACTCAACGGCAGTGGGGTTTCCGGTGTTGCTGCCCAGGTTGGGCAGATGCTTGAGGATGAAGGTTTTCAGGTGGTAAGAATAGATAATGCCGATAATTTTGATTATCAGCGCAGCCATGTAATATCCCGCCTGGAAGATATCGAACCTGCCAAAGAGGTGGCAATCCTTATTCCCGGGGCGGAGTTTTTTAAAGAGCCACTTGCGGAATATCCTGCTATGGTTACGGTGATCATTGGAAAGAATTTTTCTTTCTGACCAGTGGAAGATAAAGGTGTAAAAAAATGAGGAGGAGATATGGCTTGGCTTTAAATGCAAAGGAATTTGCCCTCGAGGCAGTTCGTTTGTTAAATGAAAAGAAAGCAGTGGATGTAATACTTCTGGATCTCGCCAACGTTTCTCTTATCGCCGATTATTTCATTATTTGTAATGGGACTTCAAAAATACAAACGAGGGCACTTTGCGATCATCTGCTGGAGAACCTTCCAGGAGAAGAAGGCTACAGCTTGCTGCGAGTTGAAGGTTACAGGGACGCCAGCTGGATCTTAATGGATTATGGCGTTCTTGTTATTCATATCTTTATTGCCGAAGAGCGTTCTTTTTATAATTTAGAGCGTCTCTGGGGAAAAGCGACGGTAATAGATTCAGAACCTTCAACTGCTTCCTCTTAAAAGCGTTTTGAAATATGGCGAAAGGAGACTAGAGAATGAATCCCCTTGGAAGATACCATATTGAACGGGAAGACATTCTGCGGGGGTTTGCTCCCAAAAAGGTTGTTGCCCTGACAGGCGCAGGTATTTCTGTGGCAAGTGGTATCAGTCCTTTTCGAGGACCGGGAGGGCTATGGGAGAAATACGATCCGGAGGAAGTTGCCAATATTGAAAATTTCAGGAGAAATCCCCGGTCCTCCTGGGTTATGCTGAAAGAGGTTCTGGAGGTGGTGGAGAAGGCACTGCCCAATTCCGCGCATTTATCCCTGGCCAGGATGGAGAAAAAGGGCTTTATCAGCAGTGTTATTACTCAGAATATTGATGGTTTACACCAGAAAGCGGGCAACAAAACGGTGATCGAGTATCATGGGAATACTACCAGGCTGGTTTGCCTGAGTTGTTCCGCCCTTTTTTCTTACCGTGAGATAGATCTGGGCAGCCTTCCTCCTTATTGCCCTGCATGCGGTGGAGTATTGAAACCTGATGCTGTTTTTTTTGGGGAGCCCATACCGAAAGCAGCATTACTGCAGGCTCATGCCGAAGCTCAGCAGTGCCGGGTAATGCTGGTGATAGGTACATCGGGGATGGTTCAGCCTGCGGCGGGCCTGCCCTTTTTAGCTAAAAAAAATGGTGCCCGGATTATTGAGGTGAATCCCGAGCGTTCGTACCTAACTTCTTCGGTAACCGATATTTTCTTGCAGGGGAAAGCAGAAGAAATCTTGCCGATCATTGATGAATGGTTGAACGGTTAAGGTATTGAGTGGTGGAGAGAGGTGTTTTTATGCAGGGACTGGACGATATTGTAAAATCGTATGCCGAAGAAGCTATTTCGCCTGCAGGCAAAGTATATTCGAAATTATCTTGTAATAATGCGCGGCTTGTGGTATCGCAGCTTTCTTGCTCATTAAAAGATGTAGAACTCGCTGCTATGAGTAACGGCATTATCCCCGAACGCTATGAGCGGAGCCTGGGTACTGTCGGAGGGGTTGAAGGCCAGATTCGCTTATTAAAATCCCGGGCAGCGGTAGTAGGTCTGGGCGGTTTGGGCGGCCTTGCTTCAGAACTGCTGGCACGGATGGGAGTAGGAACGCTTATCCTCATCGACGGGGATACTATCAGTGAGAGTAATTTAAACCGCCAGGTTCTTGCTACGGAAGAAAACATCGGGGAAAGTAAAGCAGAAGCCGCCCGGAAGAGGATCAAGCAGGTTAATGCCGTTGTAGAGACAGTACCTTTTAAAGAGATGGCGGATAGGGAAAACATTTACGGCATGCTCCGGGGTTGCCATGTAGTTCTTGACTGCCTGGATAACCTGAAGACTCGTTTTTTATTGCAGGAAGCCTGCCGGGAATTGGGTATCCCCCTGGTACATGGGGCTATTGCACAGTTTTATGGACAGGTGTTAACTATATTCCCCGGCGACCCCGGCTACAAAGCTATTTATAAATCTTATGAAATTGGAAAGGATAAGGGTATAGAAAGAGAACTGGGAAATCCCTCTGCGACGCCTGCTCTTGTTTCTGCCTGGCAGGTTCAGGAGGCCATAAAAGTAATCTTAAATATCAAGGAGCTATTGCGTAATCGTTTGTTATTCATTGATACACTGCAAGGCTGTACAAAGGTAATTCAGCTTGTAAGGGAAGAATGATTAATGTCCAATGATATGAACAAGAAAAAGAAAAAGCAATTGATCATGAAATTAAAAGAAGAAATCGCCGGTGAACTGGGACTGAATGTTAATATTGCTAAAAAAGGTTGGGCTAATCTTACGTCAAGAGAAACTGGAAAAATTGGGGGTTATGTTGCTAAAAGATTAAAAGAAGAAAAGCGATAATTGGTTTTGGATATAATCAGTTTGGTAAAGGAACAATATCCAGGCGAATTTCATAGTCGAAAAATATTTTAAATAGCCCGGTGTCCAAGACCGACACATACTTCATTTAAATGGAGGAGACCTATGGCAAAAAATATTGCCACGGCAACATTATCTCCTTTTCTTGCAATGCCGACTTTGCCCCCAACATTCAAACCGATGGCCTTTGGCATTACCTGGGAAAGCGCTTCCCTGGCGGCGCCCGCTACAGCTCCTTCGCCCAGGTGAGTCTCGTCGACAATACCTTCTCTTTTAGCCGCAACGACGGCTCTTTCCAGTACTTTTTGCAGAGAATTTATAAATTCGCCNCCGTAATCAACAGCCGTTGCCCTGATTCCCTCTCCA
>JGI24712J26585_10004272_pt1 | contig 10950 bp, 9 predicted proteins | sample BioPla3DNA2_FD_26585 | JGI IMG/M metagenome (IMG submission 26585)
AAATAAACTTTCTATATCTAAGGAATATTAATAACTATATTAAATATTAAATTGTTATTAGCAATATTTATGCATCGCTTTAAAACTATATGTTTTCTTAATATTTAATCAAGATAATTAGGGTAAAAATATTTAGAAAGGATGATATTATGTTAATTGATATGCATATGCATGAGAGCACTTATTCTTCAGATAGTTTCTTAAAACTTGATGAAATGGTATATAGGGCTAGAGAATTAGGTTTAGATGGTATATGTATTACTGATCACGAAAGTAATGAGATAAGAGAATTTGCAAAAGCATATTCTAAACAAGTAAATTTCCCGATTTTTGTAGGGTTTGAATACCTAACAGATTCCGGAGATATAATAACTTTTGGTGTAAAAAATGTTCCAAAAGAAATAAAGATGCCATTAAATGATTATCTTGATTATGTAAAAAGTGAAGGTGGAATTTCATTAGCTGCCCATCCATATAGAAAAAATTTCAGAGGCTTAGAAGATAAACTTAAAACAGCACCGTTAGACGGGATAGAAGCTTTTAATGGAAGTACACCAATGGATCTTAATCAAATGGCTTTTAATGTAGCAAAAGATAGAAAAATTCATGCTACAGGTGCAAGCGACTGCCATGTATATAAGAAAATTGGAGTCTATGCTACGCATATACCAGATGGAATTGAAAATGAGGAAGACCTAGTTCTTGCTTTTAAGAATCCATCTTCTAATATTTACCCAGTTGCTTTTAATAATGGAAAATATATCAACTTAACCAGTGATGAAGCTTTAGATTTTGAATATGCAATATAAAAAAACGACTAGGCATCTTGATTTCAAATGTCTAGTCGATTTATTATTTAACAAATTTATGTAGCACACCCGACTTCGAAAAAAGGAAACCGAACGGTACCCAGCCGATTAACTCAGAACAGGCTTCCCTCCAACACACAAACTAACTCACTTATCGCTGCTGCCTTCCGACCCTGACGAGGTTCATAAGCGTCTGTTGTGGAGGACCCGAACTTCAACGCCATCCATCTGAGGCAGACTTCGACATCCTAGTCCCTCTATCGGGAATTCAACCCTGCTATAGCGGATTGCAGGTTACAGGGAACCGCTAACGCCCCGTCTAGTGCAACGGAGAGAGGGGGATTCGAACCCCCGAGACGTTTCATCGTCTACACGATTTCCAGTCGTGCGCCTTCGACCAACTCGACCATCTCTCCTTTTATTATTATATTAACGAAAGAAAACTTTCGATATAATCTGGCGGAGGTACGTGGGAATCGAACCCACCCAAGAGGCTACTAACCCCTTACAACGGTGTTGAAGACCGCGGAGCCCACCGGAACTCATCTACCCCCAAAGTCACATGTTTGATTATACATGATATAAAGTATATTATCAAGTATTTTTTTATTTAAATTAACTTATAATTAACTTAAATATTATCTTTAGTAAAATTTGGATCATCATATATTTTTTTCTCATAACCTCTATTTATTGCCTTATAGTATTGTTTTTTTTCTGGCATGTATTCCTGCTTTACATAACCAGATGGGCTATTATGAGGATATAAATATCCTTCTCCCCTACCTAAAGATGAAGAACCTCTATAATGTGTATCCTGCAAATGATTTGGTATTTTTCTAATTTCTTCATTTTTAATATCAGCAATAGCATTTTCAATAGCTATATATGCAGAATTTGACTTAGGAGCAGTTGCCATATATATTACAGCTTCAGCAAGAGGAATTCTCCCCTCAGGCATACCTATTGCATGAACTGCCTGAAAGGTTGAAACAGCAAGTGTTAATGCATAAGGGTCTGCAAGACCAATATCTTCAGCAGCTGTAATAATTATCCTCCTAGCAATAAAAAGAAGATCTTCTCCTGCCTCAATCATTTTTGCAAGCCAATATAAACTTGCATCTACATCTGAACCTCTCATGCTTTTAATAAATGCTGAGGCAGTATCATAATGCTCATCACCATTTGAATCAAACCGTACTTTTTTTACTTGTATTGAGTTCTTTATTATATCGAGATTTATTAAGGTTTTACCTTCATTATTTCTTTTTTCTGATCTTACTGCAATTTCCAAAGCATTTAAACATGTTCTAGCATCTCCTGATGAATTCCCAACAAGATATTCTAAAGCATCATCTTCAATTACTACATTATAATCTGCCAAGCCTTTTTCATCTTTAATAGCCCTTTCTACGATTTTAGATAAATCTTCCTTTGTAAGAGCATTTAATTCTAAAATTGTCATTCTTGATAATAACGCCTTATTTACCTCAAAAAATGGATTTTCAGTTGTAGCACCAATTAAAGTAAGGATACCTTTTTCAACAAATGGTAATAATGCATCTTGTTGCGACTTATTAAATCTGTGTATTTCATCAATGAATAATATAGTTCTTAAATCATCTAAAGTTAAACGATTCTCTGCATCCTTAGATACGCGTTTAATATCTTGAATGCCTGAAGTGACAGCAGATAGTTCTTCAAAATATTTTTTTGTAGATTTTGCTATTATCCTAGCTAAAGTTGTCTTTCCCGTGCCCGGAGGTCCATAAAAAATCATTGATGGTATTCTATCGGATTTAATAGCTCGGTTTAAAAAACCCCCTTCGCCAACCAAATCTTCTTGTCCAAAAAAATCAACTAGGCTATCTGGTCTCATTTTATCAGCAAGAGGAGCATTTTTTAAAACTTTTTCTTCTAAATCATAGGAAAAAAAGTCTATGGTCATATATATTCCCTATCTACATATTTTGATGTTGAAAGAGATAAAATAGCTCCATAGTCTAAATTGAATTCAACTATATCACCTAATTTATAATTAATTTTTGAATCCGTTACATCAAGTATTGTATGGTCTGAGCTAGCCCCAAGAATTATAATATCTCCATCAATTGGATGTATATCATCAGGATGAACATCTTGTTTTCCAATACCTATAATAGCTTTCTTTCTAATCCCCCTATCTACAAACTCTGGTACATTTCCAAAAGCATCTTTACCTACTTCGCCTATTGGAACCGAAGGTTTTTCCTTAAGTTCAATTATTTCAGCCTTTAAAGTAAAGGCATTACACTTGGTGCCATCTATTCTTGTCCCATAAGATGATTCGACACCTCTTAAATAACCTTCTCCAATCCTTAATCTATTGACTCCCTTGATATCTTCTTTTAATATCAAGTCTATGGAGCTAGAATTACCACCCGAAACTTCTGGTATACTTATATGAAATCTCTTTTCAAATTCTTCTTTAAGTGAAACAAGTCTTGATAAGTTTTCTCTAGAAGGAATAATAGCCCCGTAGCAAGTTAGGTTAACACCCACCGAAAGAAGTTCGATACCTTTTAATTTAACAATTTCTTCAAATGTATCAAACATTTCTTCTTCATCAAATATACCTTCTCGCAAGTCTCCCATATCTAACATTAAAATTATTTTATGAACCTTGCCTTGTTTTAAAGCTTCTTCTGATAGTAATCTAATAGTTTCAATACTTGAGTTCATGCTAATATCCGAATATTTTACAACTTTTTCAACCTCTGATAACATAGGAATTCTAAGAAGTATTTTTTGCACATTTAGGTCTTGATAACTTTTTAAGTTTTCAATTCTAGAATCTGCTAAAGTTTCTGCCCCTGCCCTCACTATTGTTTCAACAACTCTTCTATCGGCTGAACAACCTTTTGTTACAAATGAAAGCTCAACACCTCTCTTTTTAAACATGTCAATTAAAGCAGTAATATTATGTTCTATGGACTTTAAATCAATAACAAGTTTTGGATACATATTACACACCCCCTATAATTTAAGACTTTTTTCTAACAACTTAATCGCTATTTCTGGAAAATCTAAAGACAAAACACCCAAAGAAGCCATGATATAATCAGTATCAATCAATATTCTAGTTTCCTTGTTTGGTAATAATTCAACACCTGTCCCTGACAAAGCAATATTCTCTAATATTTTAACCCTGTTTGGCAACCTTGTCAAAGCTCCTCCAGTACCTATTATATATTTAATTTGTGTTAAATCTTTACCCTCTGCATATGTTTTTTTACCCGAAGGTCCATAGAAATCTTTAAGCCTACCAACATGTCTTAATACTGCATTAACAGTACAAGATTCAGCTAGTTCTTCTACAAATCTAATTTCTATGTCTTCCTCAGGAATAGGTTTAATATTTTCTATCAAATCTTCTATTTCACTTATATCGACTTTCATCTTTTTTGAAAGGTTTTCTTTTCCAATGATATCTACAACATTTTGAAAGCTTACATAGCAACCCAAGTCTCCCTCAACTGTTCTTTTTGCAGTTGGTTCAGGAGATAAGAGTATTCTTGAAATTTCATCCGAATCTTCGGTCACAGAATGAACATCTGTTGTAGCTCCACCTACATCTATGGTCATTAAATCTCCAATTTTGTTATATAAGAGCTTTGTAGCTTGCATGACAGCTCCAGGAGTAGGCATTATTGAGCCATCAACCATATCCCTTACACTTTCCATGCCTGGAGCATGTATAATATGTTTTTCAAAAACATCTTGGATGACCTTTCTTGTAGGTTCTACATTTAACTCATCTATAGAAGGATAAACATTATCAACAATATATAGCTCTTTATTGCTATCTGCAAAAATTTCTTTTATTTCCTCCCTATTTTCAATGTTTCCAGCATATATTACAGGAACATTAAAATCAAGGTCTGCAATAAGCTCTGCATTATAAAGGGCTGTTTCTCTTTCTCCATAGTCAACACCGCCGGCTAGTAAAATAATATTTGGTCTTATGCCTTGTATTTTTTTTATGTCGCTCTTTCTTAACTTACCACCAGTTAAGAATTTTAAATTAGCACCAGCACCTAAAGCTGCCTCTTTTGCAGCCTTAACTGTCATATCATAGACTAAACCATGAACAGTCATTTTTAACCCACCTGCAGCACTGGAACTAGCAATAAGATGCTTATAATTTAATTCATCAATATTGAGATTCTTTTTTAAATCTCCTATAGCATTCTCTATCCCTATATTGACATCACCCTCCAAAACTGTAGTTGATGCCTGTCCTTGACCAACAAAAGAAGGATTTGTATCTATGTCTGAAAATGCATTTACTACAGTTGTCGTACTACCAATTTCTGCTACTAAAATCTCAATATTCATAACTACCTCCTAATAATCTGAATAGGCGAAGCATATTCAATGCCTCGCCTTATTCTGAAAGAAAAATTATTAAAATTTATTTATTTCTTTCTATCTTGTATTTTCCTTCTGTTTTTAACTAACTTAGTTGCCACATGGACACCCTTGGAACCTCTACCAAAACCTGCATCCATTCCGCTTTCAACTGCTAGCTCGTTTGAAACTTGAGTACCACCTGATAATATAGTGATTTTATCTCTTATACCCTTTTCTATTGCAATATCATTAATTTTTTTCATGTTTTTATAATGAATATCATCATGGGATATAATTGTAGATGCTAAGATTCCGTCTGCATTAACTTCTATAGCAGCATCAACAAGTTTTTCAGGAGGAACTGAAGTTCCTAGATAATGACATTTTATACCATAGCCTTCTATTCCGCCATGCTTAATATCAATTATTTCTCTCAATCCAACAGAGTGCTCATCTTCACCAACAGTACCTGCTACTATAGTCATTGGATTTGCTTTAATTTCAGCTCTTAATTCCTCATCACTCATGATATCAGGTTTTGGTGGTATTACTAGTTTAGAAATATCAATATCAAACGGAACTCTCCCCTTAATTTCCACCCTAGTACCTTCTGAAATTTGCATTATTTCTTTATTTATACATTCAACTTCTTCAAGACCTAGTTTTCGACCTATTTCAATGGCCGCAAACTCGGCAGTTCTCTCGTCCGTAGGAAGGAACATATTAATCATTATAACACCATCTGCTGCCCATTCCATTTCCGGTTTTAACAGTGTTGAATTCCTGTATTTTTCAGTATCTTTTAATCTTAAATGAACATTATCTGTATCGTCAAGTTCATCAATATAATTTATCATTTCAGGTTTTTCAAATGTGCAGCCACCAATCAATGATGAAGGGTTATCTACAGCATTAGGGTCATATTGTGCAACATTATTATAACCAAAATGTCCTGTAACTGGAGCAAAATAAGACTTATCTCTTTCAAAGACAGTACCGGCACCAACGCCGCCATCAACTTCTCTAGCAATACCATCGTTGTTTCTCTCAGGATACATTGCAGAGTCAACAAAGAAGCCCTGTTCAACAGCGTTAAAATATCCACCAACTTCGATGATTTCCTCAAGATATAATACAGCTCTTTCCTTTAACTCCCTAACCATACTCTTTAGAGGTTCTTCATCTCTTTTAAGTCCGATTAATTGAGTAGCCCCATCTAAGCCTGCATATGTTTGTTTTGCAGTATCTATTGCTTCCATGTTATAAATATGCCATGGAACATTTCTGCCTTCGTCTGGTGTAATAGTTGATTGAATATCAACACTTGTGAGCTCTGAAATCATTAAGTCTATAACATGGGTTACTGTTGCCTCTCTAGTAGATGCCTTCATATACTTAGTATTTTGTTGAGCTCTCAATTTATAATCAGAGAAGAAATCCCTTAATGCAACAGCGTAAGGTAAGTCTAATCTAATTTTTGGTGCTGGTGGAGCTGTTGGTGGTACCGTTGAAAGACAGATGTTTGAAGGTTTCATGCCTGCCTTAACAGAATACATTGTATTTATACCGTGTTGAACCATAAGTTCTGGCATAACCTTCCATGCTTCAATAGCTGTAGCATTAGCATTATGAGCCCCATCTATTTGTGCTATACCAGCATATGTCATTATTGCTTTCGCTTCTCCTGCGTCAACAAATGAGCGAATCATATTTATGTTTCTATACAACACATTATATTGAGGGTCTTGGTGAGCTCCTGAAATACCTTCTTCTGTAAATAAAACTGCAACTTCTGGTCCGGCTACACCTGAAATATAGGAATGATAATTTATTGGTCTTCCTACTTCATCCTCTATTAAATCAATTGCCTTTCTTTGAGCCCTAAGATGTTTTCTTGTTATAGGGTTTCCTCCAGTTCCTTGAGGTGTTCCCTCCATAAGTCCATCCATGTGAGACTGCCCTGCTGTTCTTATTACCATTAAGTGGTCTGCACCATGCCAAGCAGCCATTCTCATCCTTCTAATATCATCTTCAAACCTACCTGAAGCAATTTCTGTAGTTATAACAGCAGCTGGCTGAGGATCTATATTTTTAAAGGATTCAGCAGCTGGTAGTGGTTGACTATTTCCTAAAGGATCGCTCATTTCATAATATTCAAATGACCCCATCTTCACTGGTTTGTTTCTATTATCTCTCCAGTGCCAGCCTCTAGACCTTGGGTAATAATTTTCTAAGCCCTTTAATATTTCTTCTACATCAATTTTTTCGTCTGGTTTTAATGGCTTCATGCCATTCATTCTTTTTGCATCTTCTTCAGGAGTGAGTTCAAGCACCCTATAGTCATCTTTAACTAAACGCCACTTGCTCATTATGAAACCCCTCCTTTAAAAGTTTTTATAGCCTCATCCCATAAGTCTCCATCTATCAATTTTAAGCCAGTTTCTCTTATGGATAAATTATTATCTTTTGAAAGTCTATAAACAATATGTCCACATCCATAAGGCATAAGCCCTCTATCCATAGCACCATCAACTATAGCACTTGTTTCAACACTAGAAAAACCCATTCTTAAAAGTACTGATCTTTCAATTGAAGGAGTGGTGTTTTTACGAGCAAGGTCGACCAAAGGGTCAACCACTTGCTCTAATAAGCTCCAAAACTTATCTTTTAACTCTTCGTCAGAAAGATTTTGAAGATGCTTTCTTCTTTCTTCAAAATTTGTATTTGACATTATTTCCTCCTTAGTTGTGCTCTACTCCTAGTTCAGCTAGGTAGCCTACAACAAACTCTGTATTTGATTTAGTATCTTCTACTAAAAATTCAATATCTCTTTTTGTAACTTTCTTTACATCATGGTTTTTAACTGCATTTCTAATTAATGATTTTCTCATTTCTACAACATCATTATCCCAAACATGAACATAGGAAGGATCTTTTGGAAGAATTATACTTTCACCTGGAACCTCATTTTTAGTTTCTCCAACTGATAGCTTAATACCATTATCTATCGCAAATGTTAATTGTGGGTTAATATGCTTACCTGCACCTGTGTATTCAGTTTCTTGAACAACTATTATTGCATCTTCATCAAATTCTTGAGCTAGTTTAAAGGCACAAGCTAATGATGTATTTCCTGCAGGTCCTCTTTCAATACCTTCAATCTTAGCAAGAAGTTCTGTAATATAGAAAACGGAACCTTGAGTCGTTAAAACATACCTATCTAAATATCTTAATGGTCTAGCTGCAGATCTTGGAACATCAGACCTGTCTGGCCAAGTAGAATAAGGTATACCAAATCCTGTATGTCCAGTTGTAAATGATTTTTTATTGAATTGAGTATCAGATGCCATGTGCAATCCTGATAAATCAACACTAGCACCTATAACTTGTGTATCTTTTGCACCAGCTTCTAATAATCCTCTTGCAGTACCTGTTAAATTTCCTCCTCCAGCATTTGTTACTACAACTGCTTCTGGTGCCTTTCCATATTTTTGTCTACATTCTTCAGCAATTTCATATCCTAACGTTTCAACACCTTTAATTGCATATGTTGAATATAGAGATGCATTGAAGAACCCTGTCTCTTCAAGTAAAATTAAAAAAGTATAGAATAATTCAGGACCAACGCTTAGTTGTAAAACTTCTGCTCCATAAGCTTCGCATGCCCTAGCCTTTTCAATAATCTCTGGTTGTCCTACTCCTCTTGAGTCATAGCATTCTTGAACAACAATACATTTTAAACCAAGTTTAGCTGCTTGAGATGCAACAGCGGCACCATAGTTTCCACTTGTAGCTGCTATAACTCCCTTGTAGCCCATTTTTTTAGCGTGATAGCAAGCAATAGCTGCTCTTCTTGCCTTAAAGCTACTTGAAGGGTTAGCATATTCGTCCTTTATAAAAATCCTAGCGCCCTTACCCTTTGGAGCGTAATATCTTGATAACTTTGATAAATTCTTTAACTCAATTAAAGGAGTATGTCCAACACCAGTTATTGCTTCAATTTCTTCAATTTCTTTTAAAGAATAACCTGCATCATCCATCATCTTGTCATAATTGAAAGAGAGATTTCCGTCTTCATATTCGTATTGGTCATAGTCCATTCCAACGGCTTTTTTCATTATTTCTGCTCTTCTAGTATTTACCGCATCATAACTCATATCTTTAGCCATATTTATTCACACTCCTTTAAAATCTCTCTTGCTTGTATTCCTATATGAAGTAATTCTGGAATTAGTCTTCCATAATTTAACTCATATTGATGGTTTACTTCTATTAAAGTACCCTTTACTTTTCTACCAATTACAGTTTCAACCTCTACCTCATCGCCAATTTTAGCACTATCATTAAGTAAAAATCCTTTATTCCACATTTCAAGATCTACTTTCTTAGTATCTTCTGGAATATTGGCAGTTCTTTCTGATGACTTTAAAACAATACCATGAATTCTTACCCAATCACCTTTTTTTGCACTCATGTTTTACCTCCTATTCTTCTATTAAATCTCTCATATCTCCCATAATAACTCTTGGTACTGGTAAATCGATCATAGTTTTTAAACCAGGTCTTGCATTAATTACATGTGGAATCATATTAACACACATAGCAATTGTTCCAATTCCACCTGGCACTTCTGGTGAATTAACCAAATTAATATTTGGAGTTCCTTTAATTATTACATAGTCGCCAGTTTGAACACCAACTTGTTCAGGTTCAATTTGTTGAGGATGATCCATTTCAATCTTAAGTTCTCCATCTACATAGCCAAAGCCCTTCATTGCACAACCTGCAACATTACCAGCCTTTGCAAAGCCATGAGGAGATTTTCTATCCACATCAGTAACTATAGGTTCCATTGATTGTTCAACAGGTTTAGATAATTTCCAACCAATAGCATCTGCTATCATTTGAATAGATTCTGGGAAACCAACATGTCCAGATAAAGTCTTGTTTTTAACGCCTTCTCTAAATTCTTCTTCTGTAATTCCTATACCTTGTTCATGCATTACTGCTGGTCCAAATGGCGATAAACTATTTACTCTTCTAGCTATAATATGTTCTACTTCTTCACAGCATCCAGTCATAATAACAACTAGCAAGTCCATTATAAGACCAGGATTTATACCAGTACCTAATACTGTTACGCCATTATCTTTAGCAATTTTATCTAATTGTTTACTTAATTCTGGTTCTTGGGCCATAGGATATGCCATTTCTTCAGCTGAAGAAACAACATTAATCTTTTTCTCTAGTATAAATTTAATCCTATCAAATTCTGACTTTGTAAAAGAACCTGTGCAAAGTAAAACTACATCTGCTGCTTTTTCTGTTATTACTTCTTCAGGAGTTCCAATTATTACATCAGGTCTGTCCCCTCTTTCTGTCTTTAAGTAGTCATACATGCTTTTTCCAAGCTTTGCTCCTCTACCAGCAACTCCAACGATGTCTACACCTTTTTTCTTAAGTAACATATCAGCCATTCCACTTCCCATTGCGCCTAACCCCCAGATGATGACCTTAACATTCTCTTTTCTCATAATCAAACCTCCATTTAAAATTTTTTGCTTTCGTTATGAAATTTTTTGTATACATAAACCAAAAATAATTTCCACACTAAAGCCTTTGTTAAATTGTATCAAATTTAATAAAATAAAGCAATACATTGACGAAAAATTTTCGATTATTATTTGTATAAAAATCTAAAAACAATTGGTATACATTTTGTAAAAAAATCTTAAAATAGTTGGTATAC
>JGI24712J26585_10004275_pt1 | contig 10933 bp, 8 predicted proteins | sample BioPla3DNA2_FD_26585 | JGI IMG/M metagenome (IMG submission 26585)
CGTCTCGTCGGTGCGTACCCGGAGTACAGCGTGGCCGTTTCCGCTGGTAAACGTACTCTGTCCGGGGATGATGCTCACCGCAGTGACTGTGAGGTTTACGAGATTGCCAGAACCATCATCCTTCGTTTCAAATCCGATAAACTGTCGTGCGAATGGGGAGAACGAAAACTCCGATGCCGAATTGAGCACGTCATCCATGCTGTACGCCTCCAGCGGCGTCGTCCTCACCCCTTTCGTGACGTTGATGTAGCCGTACTGCCAGACGTACCCCTGCTCCTCCCAGAACGAGTAGGAGGGCTCGAATGTGACGTTCACCATGCTGCAGTTCGCAACGAGGTCGGAGTCCACATAGATGTCGGTGAAATTGCCGAGGTTCCTGACGGCGAGCATCCCGCTCGATTTTTCCGGGCTCATCAGGACGTCGCCCGCACCGAGGGGTACCGAATACCCGTAGGAGACACCCCCCGCTTTTTTATACACGATGCGCTCGATGTCGCTTGAAAACCCCACGAAGGCTTCTTTCACGGTGTTGGTCCGGTCGATCTCCGACTGCTCCTTGAGGCCGGGGACGTAGGTCGTGGCATACAGCGAGAGGAACGTTGCAATCACCGCGAGGAGCAGCATCAGCGCGACAACAGACGAGACGGCATCGTCGTTTCTGCACCCTCTCCTGCGCGGCGGCGTATCCCGGCGCATCCCGGTGTTCAATCCCGTATTTCCTGATTTATCCATCTTCATACCTCCGAGTTATCATAGAATGTAGACGAAGAGCGCGATCGAGGCGAGCAGAAAGATGACGGTGTGCTTCAGTCCGGCGAGGATGTTGTTCGAAGAGAGCTGGCCCGCCATGATCCCCGAGAACCCTCCGATGATGATCCCGATCCTGAACATATCCTGCACGTTCCCCGTGATGTCGAAGGTGACGTTCATCTCCCGAAAGCTCGCCACGAATGCGTCGTTCAACTGGTACGCACAGTAGAGGTAGATGCCGAATGAGAGATAGATGACAGCGAGGTAGACGAACGAGACGTTGAACCGCTTCAGCTTCATCTTCAGGTAGTGATCCAGATCCCCTATGGCGATGGTCAGTATATCTCGTAAGTAATCGGTGATCTCGCTTGCCTTTACGACAAGAGATATTGCCCGTTTTACGGAGACAAGGCCGATCCGCTCTTCCATACGTATGAGCGCGCTCGATGTGCTGTATCCTAACTTCATCTCCTCAGACGCGATCCGCAATTCGGACGAGAGAACCCCGATCTTCGACTTCGACACCATATCGACCGCACCCTGGAGCGTCATGCCGACGTCTTTCATGTCGGCGATGTCCCGGAGGAGCTCGGGCAGCTGCGCTTCGACCTTGTTCGAGTAGAGCTTGCGCGCTTCGTACGCGAGGAGAACCGGGAGCGAAAGAACGATGACTAAAAGACAGATGAACGTCTCAATCGTATATTTAGGGAAGACCTGAGCGAATCCTCCGGTGAAATACCACCCGGCAGCGACCAGAGCAAGCAGCATGCCGATGAAAAGGCCTACCTGGTAGTCGGAGATGTAAAACCTGAAGGGGTGCTCCAGGATCTCCCTGACCCGTAGCCATTTCTTTCGTGCCTCAAGCTTTTTGATGAAGTCGAGATTATGCTCCTCCTCCGGCTGTTTTTTGATGATATCATCGGTAAACTCCGATTCCCGGATCTCGCGACGCGAGATCGTCAGGTCGTCACTCGGCAGCAGGTAGTAGAGGATCACGATCAGGGCGATCGCTCCCAAGGGGAGGCCGATGTACATCAACGGCATGACGCCCGCCATCTGCCCCCTCCCGGAGAGGTTCTGTGCGACCAGCATGATGATGATTGCAATCGGCCCCGCAACGAACGCCGTCACGTACACCTCGGCTATCATCTCCATGACCTGGAGGGTCGTTTCGAGTTCCTGCCGGGCGATCTCGCGGTACCTCTCCGAGCGGGAGCTGAAGAACTCTTTCATGTCTCCGCCGGTCTTGAAGACCATCGCCAGGTCATTTAAGAGGTCGGCAAAATTCTCGGACGGTGTGGTCTTCTGCAGGTTCCTCATCGCCGTCAGGAGATCCTCGCCGAAGACTTCGACATCGCGGACGATCATCCCGCATTCCAGGGAGACCTCCCCATACAGGTCTTCTGCCTCGAAGACGCTCTTAAAGAGGGAGTACAGGGTAACATTCGTGGAGAGGGCCTCCATGTAGGTGATCGCGTACGGGAGATCCAGGTCGATGCGCGTTTTCCGGCCCTTCGCCACCAGCGAAGGATACGAGAGGAGCGCGAAAAAGATGCCGGCGACGAGTACGATAAAGACCAGGATATTCGAGAGAGAAGAGGGGAGGAACGGGAGAAGATTTATCGGCATATCGAAGACGAGGAAGAGCAGCTGCAGCAGCATGTACCCGAACGCGCACAGCAGGGTGATCACGACGCAGAAATGAAGATATAACTCGAATTTTACCGGGATGCGCGCTCCCGACAGTGATTTTTTGAGTTTCTCCCGGTCCAGCACGGGCCCTACGAGCGAGTTAAGCCGCATGGTACGTCGACTTCCGTAATTCGTTGATATGGTGGGAGATGGNGTCGATATCGTAGACCTTCCGATCGACCAGCCGTAGAAGGAGATCTCTCCTGATAGCTATCTGGGACTGCAGATCTTCCGCGGTCCACCCGTTGACGTAGGCGATATGCTCAAGGGTCTTTGAATGTTCATAGACCTTATCGAATGCGTCCGTCTTCAGGTTCCATTCATACAGCGGATTCCAGCAGATATTCCCTCCTTCTACGTAGATTTCGTTGAGGGAGAGGCACCGCCGGAACCCGACGCCCGCCCGGTACTGCAACCCCTGGATCAGCATGAGATCCAGGGCGCCGAACATCACGTTCGGGACGTTGATGGGGTCGTGAGTCAGCCGGTTTATCGCTTCGTTCACGCCCCCCGCGTGCAGCGTGGAGAAGGTGGTGTGGCCCGTGTTCATGGCCTGGAAGAGGGTCTGCGCCTCTTCGCCCCTGACCTCCCCCACGATGATGTACTCGGGCCGCTGCCGGAGCGACGCTTTCAGGAGCGTGAACATATCCACGTCCCCGGCAGCGAGGTTCTTTCCGCCTTCACGGGTCTTGAGGGGGAGCCAGTTCTTGTGGGGGAGCTGGATCTCGCGCGTGTCTTCGATAGAGATGATCTTGGATATCCCCGGGATGAAGAACGAGACCGCGTTCATCGTGGACGTCTTTCCACAGGCCGTCCCTCCGGCAATGATCATGCTCTTGTTGTTCTCCACGCAGAGCCAGATAACGGCCATCAGGTCCGCATTGTAGGTATCCAGGGCGATGAGGTCGACCGGGGTCATCGGGTCCGTCTTGAACTTCCGTATCGTGAACGAACTTCCTTTTGCGGATATGATGTCGCTGTAGGTGAGCTGCACCCTCGAACCTCCGGGGAGCGCCGCATCGACCAGCGGCGTCGTGAGCGACATCTGCTTATTGGCTTTCTGGGCGATCTTCAGGGCGTATTTGTTCAGCTCGTCGTCGTCGAACTGGATATTCGTGGCAAGGTTGGCGTATTTGCGATGGTAAATGAAGACCGGTAGGTTCGCTCCGTTGCAGGTGATATCTTCGATGTGTCGATCGTGCATGAGGGGGTCGAGTTTTCCGAACCCGGTGAAGTTGCGCCTGAGGAAATAGATGAGGACGGCAAGCCGGTCTTCGGGAATTTCGGGGTCGAAGGATCTGATGATCCCTTTTATCCTGTCCTCGTCGAACGTGACGTTCTCCCTTCGGTTCGAGGAGGTGTAGATCAGTACGTTTCTCAGCTCTTCATACGTCTCTTCAAGCAGGATGAACTCTTTTTCAGATACCTCAGGCTCGACGATGATGTATTCGGGATCCATCTCCCGGTTTTTCAGTATTTTTACATAGGCAAACGGGGGGATGAGCCAGTATCGCTCCATCGTTCTCGCTTCTTCTTCGGGATCCTGAGGGGGGAGGGGAAGTTCATCTTCGGAGAGGATGTCGGGAAGAGGGAACTCTTCCGCCGGGGTACCTTCGCTCATCTCGTCTCCGGCTGCTGCCTGAGGGTTTGNTCGGAGGCGCTGCCTGATCCTCTCGATCACCCCTCCGCCCCGGTCCGGCAGGATGCCGGAGGAGATCTCAAGGGGATCTTCGTTACCGTCTCCCCGGTGCAGTTTTGTTAGAGCACCCAGGTATCTTCCGACCTTTCCGGAAGGTTTTACCGGCTTTTGTTCGCGTGCATCAGATTCCATCGTCGGTCACACCTCTTTTTCGTATACAATGCTTTACATAAGTCGCCCTGTAATAATCGCTGGAAAATCTGGTTGCAGATCGTTTGAACATCCTGCTCGATCTCGGCGGGGAGAGGGCGTGCCTGCCGGGATGCCCCGGGCCGCAGGCCGTCTCTCGATATGCTTCGAGGGTCATGTCGACGGACCCCGCCCATGCATCTGGATGGCTACCTCGGCCTCGCAGTTTCTCACGAAGGTTACGATGTAGAAGTTGCCGGGCTCGTAGAAATTGAGGTAGTTGACGATCTCCTGTCCGGAAGTGTGGCCGTATGCGAACTCGTCGATGAACTTCACCGTGTTGTTCTCCTCGTCCACCTTATAGACGGCAAACCGCATATCCGAGAACGGCGAGAGGCCTTCGAGATCTCGATCCGGAGCGTTCCGGGGAATGACCTGGTACTTTATCCGCCATGCCGAGGGCGGCGAGATATACATCTCGTCTGCTTTCGTATACAGCGCCCGGGATCCGGGGATCTCGTAATTCAGGACTTCGAGGTACCAGGCCTCGTTGTGGAAGTCCACCCTCGTGTCGTACCAGACATCCTGCCAGTATTCATCCTCTTTGACCCTGTTTGCCGCATCCGCTTCGCTGAAGATGCCCGCGGAGACCGGTATCTTCAACCGATCCTGGATGCTCTCATATACTTTCAGGCCGGCACCTGTCTTCAGCGGGGAGGGAGTCCTCAAGCGGAGCGTCAGCGACGAGTCGACGAGATCGTCGCGGTGGATTACTATGTCGTTTCCGGCGTCGATGAGGGTCGTTACGATCTCGGGCTCGACATGTGCAAGTTCGCCCGGAACCACACCGCAAGAGAGGCTGCGTTCAGGATGTCGATGTAGACGAACGATTCTTCATTTATCCAGGATGCGTTCTCCATCGTGTAGTTGACGGGCGTCATACCTCTCGGGGGCGCGAATCCTTCCCGGTAGGTCAATTGCGCGGTGGATATGTTCCATGTAGCCTCGCCGGCAGCCATCGCCTGCCCATGTGCATAGTCAATGGTGGTATTCCCCAGGAAATGCCCTGAATTCGCTCTAAAATACGGGACATCCGGGGTATCGAAGGTTCTGTTCTGCGGGGAGCAGATAACGGTACCGACCTCCTCAGTGGTGTGGGAGGTGTAGGCTCTCCCCTCAACGGGGTCTTCGCACCTGATACCTATGGCGGTATACTCCGGGATCAGGTAGCCCCTGTCGAACTGCTCGGGAAAGACCAGGAGCGCCACGGGATACCCCATGGATTTCAGGATGGATGCCGCAAGGATGGTCGCATCGTCCCGGTCCCCCGTCTCCTCCCAGAGTATCTCGACCGGGTAGCGGTACCGGCCATCAGGGAGGTTCGTCGTAAATTTCCCCGGCCCGTACTGCTGTACGAGCGTCGCCGTGTTCCTGATGGTGTCGTAGTCCCCCCATCCGTTCCGTACCGATTGTTCCAGGATGTAGTCTGCAATGCCGTCGATCAGCCCGGCATCGCCGTCCGTCACCACGTACCGGGCAACGGCATCTCCGGTCGTCATGCCGGGGGGGCTACCCGCGTTCCGCGACCTGAACGCAGTGTAAGTGGCGTTTGTGATGACGCCGGTGTACTCAAACGACCGGTCCCGGTAGGTCCAGTTGAGCGCGAGTATCTTTTCGTCTTCCTCTTCTGAGGCAGAGGGCGGGGTGAAATCCGGTGATGTTTCCTCTCCGGGCACGGGGGGTGCGCTCCTCTCCCCGAACACCCCTGCGACCTGAAGCCCGATGAGGGCGCCGATGACGATGATCCCGATTACGGCCGCGATCGTTATCCGGGTCAGGGTGTTCTGGTTGAGCGTGAAGACCATGTGCTCACCTCCTCCTCACGTACAACAGCGTGCAGAAGACGCCGAGCGCCGAGAAGAGGGAGAAGGCGCTCCCGTATCCCAGGGGTAGACCCAGCGGCGCATCCGTTGTCGGTATCACGAATGGGGTCGGCACATACTCCGNCTTTCCGGATGTGGTTGCCGGGGTCGGCACATACTCCGTTGTTCTTGGCGTGGCCACGGGAACCGTGCTGAGCCCTTCCCCTAGTACGGGATCGGCCAGGCCGTGCTCTTTTCGGTAACCCGTTTCGTGGAGGGTGAAGAAGAACGTCTTCTCGTACTTGATGTCCTCGCACCTGAGGATGGCTGCATAATCGCCGGGTTTCATCTGCGCGGATGCTTTTTCGGGGATGACGAAGGAGATCGTTCGCGACGCGGCGCCCGTCGCCGTCTTTGCGGGGTATGCTTCATCGCTGTAGACCCGGTTGACGCTCTGGGTCTTTCCCGCGTAGTACATCCCGGCGGTGTAGAGCGAGAGGGTGATCCGGTCCCCGGGGAGGTCGATCTGGTTGTACTCGTACTCCATGGGGCATTCGAGGTTCGTGGCGCCCATTACCGGTATCGACTCCCCGACTTCGTAGTTCAGGATGGGGGTGATGTCCACCGACGGTTTTTCGATGGTGAACGTCTGGGTGACCAGGGAGTCGTCGATGGAAGCCGGTGCAAGTGCGGCTTTCAGGGCGCGCAGGGCATCCGGCGCCTGCAGGCCGGAGAGAGAGACGGAGCCTTCCGGCGTCGCCAACGTCGTTATGGCGCCGTTGTACGCATCGCCTTCCACCGGCCGAAGATCGAATATCCCGTTGTACATGGGGTGCTGGTAGACCACGGTGTACTCCCCCTCGGAGAGGTTCGCCGAGAAACTCCGCGGCAGGTTCAGGCCGGAGTAGCCGGGGAACGTCTTTCCTGCCGAATCGGACTTGGCGAGGGGGAACTCCTGGATCCCCGTGTACTGGAGGTTGCTGCCGAAGATGTAATACCGGATTTTACCGATCTTGCCCCCCGTTGCTGCGGGGCTGCCCCGCGCTGTCCAGAGCGAGACGATGTGGTCGCCCTGTGCGAAGAACCCGGGCGCCTCCTTCGGGAACATGACGTTTATTGAGGGGTCGTTGAGGTCGATCTCCACGTAGTCTTTTGTTCCCGTCTCGCTCAGCGCTCTCTGGTTGTAGCCGATCGGGTCCAGGGTGGCGAAGATGGTGTAGGTGCCGGGCGTAAGTCCGGTCGCCAGCGATGTATCCCAGCCGTATGTAAACTCACTCTGGTCTTTAGAGAGGGTGATGGAGTCGAAGGTGGAGTTGTCGCCGTCGATGACCGGTATCTGGGGGTTTGAGGGTTTCACCCCGTTTGCATGCAGGTTCGGCCCGGTGAGGTAGAAGTACAGATCCATCGTGTCCTTTGCGGGCTTTCCCAGTGTACCCTCGATCTCTATCGCATCCCCGAGGGAGAAGAACTCGTCAAGACCCAGTTCGATCTCGTACAGCTCGATGCCCTGCGTCGTACCCGGCTCCACCACGACCGTCGCCGTCGCGGAGGTGGACGGGTTTTTGGTCTCATAGACCTTCGGGTAGTAGATCGACGTGGTGTGGCTGGCATCCCCTGTGGGGACCGGGATGTAGAGGGGCACGCTGACCGTCCCGCTCCAGTCTGGGTGCACGGTCACGTTGTGTTTGTCGGTGTAGATGTCGTATGTGCCGTAGGACGGAAATTCGGGTTTTCCACCCCGGGTGTCGTCGATGACGATGGTGTAGTGGGTGTAGGGCGTTCCCGTGATGGTCAGCGTCGTCGTCTGATCCGGTTCGACGGTCTCGGGGGATGCACTCATTGCAAGGCGATAACGGACGACGCTAAACTGGTAATCCGTTGTATAAAATGCGTCGTTTCCGTTGTACGCCGTGAACTTCATCGTGTAAGTTCCTTCTGCCGGATTCTGGTCCGCGATGTTGAACGCAAGGGTATTGTTGTCGGCAGAAGGGTTGCCGGCGAGCTTGTCGAGCGATACGTCGGCGCCTGCCATGTTGGTGACGGTGCGGAGCGGAAGGCCGCCCGGCGTCCTGAGTTCATATTCGTACCAGTCGCCGGCGAACTTGCCGTTGTTAAGGTTCGTCGAAGCCAGTTTGAACTGGACGTTTACGTTGGCGGGTATGGCTGCAGGTCTTCGCGTATCGGTAGAGCGCGGATCGGCATCCGCCCCGAGCGCGGTTCCCGCGCGCACCTCAATGATCCCTGTGGGGCTGGATACGGTCGTGGTGGCGTCTCCCCAGGTGCCGTTGTAGAGTTTGAACGGCCGGTCGAGGTACTGGGACGCGACGTTCAAACGGCCCGCCATGGCGGCGTTGTCGTCCAGCACCTGCAGAGCGAGGGCGGATCCTCCGTCGTCGCAGGCCAGCCAGAGGGGCGGCAGAAGGGGCGTGGAGGGCTGGAAAACCGAAAAATTGAGCCCCTGTTCTCCGTTAAATACCGTGTCTCCGGGATTTATACCTGTGTTGGAACCCTCGGGAGAGGTGTATCGGGTGGCGCCTGCGGGGGCTACGACCGCACCGCATAGTATGAGAAAAACCAGAATGAGAATCCCGGGGGCCCCCGGCGTTGCTCCGCTGCTAACCCTGATCTGCATGGCTACTCCGCTTCCTATTTGTTATTAGTGTCGGGGTAGTACTAAATAAAATTTGTTTTTTGTCAATTTACTTTGTTTTGTAGTGAGGAGAGATTCCAGGGCCGGGGTGGTGTCTTTATTCCAAATTACTCGATAGAATCTAGAAAAAATCCAGATCTAACGCCCGGGAGAAGAACAGCCTGCCACGGTCGTTTCGTGGACTGAACATCTGCCTGTAGCGACTCTCCGGCGCCGAAGAAGAAGACCCGCGCGGCCCGGGGTAGCAGGCCGGCGCCGGAGCCGCTCATGGAGCGCGGATAATTATTTGTCGTACGTTCCCGAAAATACAGTGNTCTTCCCGCTCACCAGGCGGATGATATCTCCGTCTATAAACCTCTCCGAGTGAGGGACNAGTTGAACAATGACGGAATCTCCGAGATCGAAGGACTGGACCGATTTGTCCGGCAGATCCCATTCAGATTTGAGGGTTTCTCTGCCCCTGAAGACGATAACCTGTATGTCGGATCTCTTGATCCAGTCCCCTCCCTTATGGTATAATGTGACACTGTTGGTGTCAGTATAGTCCGGCTTGATCTCCACCGAGGGGCTCCTCTCGGAGGGAAGGAGATCGAGCAGCGTCACCGAGAAAATCGAGACCAGCAGCAGGGCAAGCACGATCATCAGCATTTCGCCGATGACGGGGGAGACCGCGGTATCGTCAAGGAAATTGTCCATCATGTTCAGCGGATTGCCGGTTTGTTTCTTCGCCTATTTGAGAGTTACGATTGACGTGCTGTTATCTTCCCGGGCAATCTGTGAGATTCCCGTGCCGGTGGAGTCCGAAAACTCTTCGGGCTTCTTCTATCTCCGGATAGATGGTATGCAACTCAGTCTCATGCCGGACCGTGGCAGCGTCTTGCGGGGAGGAAAAGACCTCTCCCCTGCTCCCGACGTGCAAACGTCTCCCCACCTCTCATCAACCCCGCCTTGCCCGCATTTTTCAAGGGGCCGGGGGCAGTCGTGGCGATACCCCATAGAAAGCCGTGCCCCGGACCAGCATGCAAGCGGGAACACCTGAGTGGGGTCTACAGATGACCGGTTGTTTCGTAGGGCATTATCCGGTGCGGGGGTACCCGCCGCTTCCCGCTTGCCCGACTGATCTCCGATCGTGCATTGTCATCGTGGAGTTTCAAGGGGATTTTTCCGAATGCAAAACCGGCGGTATTCTATGGCAAGCAAGGAATACGGTAGTATACTGATTATAAAGACATTCTGGAGAAAATGATATGAAATAAATTGAGATTAAAGCCTGTTAGCAGCCAATCTTTTGGCGGCCAATCTTTCTTTAACAACCGATATATCCTCTCCCGGCTGTTTCTCTAATCTTTCCAACTCAGCAACTATCGCACATTTTTTGACAGGTTTTAACTCACGTTCAAGGGTCTTGCTGATCGATTCCCTCCCCTTTCTGTGCGAAAGAATTTCCTGGTAAATCGTATCGGATACTTCTATCGTCTGCATGTACATGGTCTCTGCCCTTCAAGGGGATATACTTTCTGAGGCGGGTACAAAGATCCTCTTTCCGGAGAGCATCCGATCATTCCTGCGCGGTTCTGCCGGGGAGCGATCCAATAGATTGCGTATGCCGACCGATCTCCGGGTAGTGCTCCAGCATATAATTTCAGAGGATTGGACCTGACTTATGTTACCGCAACAACCCGCATTCATGACAAACAAATCGCATGGCAAGAATGTGTCTATTTTCAGTTGTTGCGTAGAGCACTACCGAGCTTCAAGGGAATTTTCCGAATGCAAAACCGACGGTATTCTATGGAATCAAGGGAACACGCTTGAGGGAAGCATGACAAAATACGAGATCGTCTATACAGAAATTGCATTAAAAAATCTCCGGGCAATTAAACGCGGGGATCAGGGATACATATCCCAAATCATCGATAAAATAGATTACTGCCTGGGCGAACATCTTTTTGATTCCATCGGACAATGCAATAAAAAGAAACTGAAAGGGAAGGAGAACACTCACCGGCTACATATGCAAAGAAGGTATACCATATTTTACACGATCGAGGAGGCGAAGCAAAAACAGTTCGTCAGAATCCATATGATCATAGGTTATGAGGCAGCACACAAAAAGTATTCAAACATCGATCTATAAGCCCAACTCCTTTT
>JGI24712J26585_10004279_pt1 | contig 10927 bp, 10 predicted proteins | sample BioPla3DNA2_FD_26585 | JGI IMG/M metagenome (IMG submission 26585)
AAATATGTCTGGGAAACAGATACCATGAGTGGAATCAACTGGTGTACAGTGCCGGTAACGATTGTAGAAATGGGATTTATGACCAATCCTACAGAAGACCAGAACATGGCAACTGACAGTTATCAACAGAAACTGGCACAGGGAATTGCAGATGGAATAGATGCATATTTTGGAAATTAGAATCACAAGAATGGCAGTCTGATAATGGACTGCCTTTTTCTGTTGCAAGGATAGTCAAGAACGTGAGAACGGGAGAAAAATATGAGAACATACGATAATCATTGGATAAAAGAACAATTAGAGGCTTTAAGAGAACCGGAATATCAAAGGTTTACGGCAAGCCTTTTGCCCGGGGTAGAATCCATTTTAGGAGTAAGACTTCCGAAACTTCGTGAACTTGCCAAAAAACTTGCCAAAGACAACTGGAAAGAATATTTGGAAGAAGCACAGGATGACTCCATGGAGGAAATTATGCTGCAAGGAATGACCCTGGGATATGCAAAGGGAAATTTACAGGAAAAAGAGACATTTCTGCGGGCGTTTATTCCGAAAATTGATAATTGGTCGGTATGTGATAGTTGTTGTAACAGCATAAAAATAGCAAAAGAACAGCCGGAAGAAATGTGGGAGTTTTTGCAGGAATATTTACATTCCGAAAAAGAATTTGAAATTCGTTTTGCACTGGTACAGTTGTTAGATTACTATGTAAAGGAAGAATACCTGCAACGTGTATTAACAGAAATTGATAAAATTTCCAGTGAAGCATATTATGTGGAAATGGCACAGGCATGGGCAGTATCTATCTGCTATCGCGAATTTCCCAAAGAGACAGAATCTTTTTTGAGACAGAATCATTTAAATGACTTTACCCATAATAAAGCCTTGCAAAAAATAACAGAATCACTAAAAGTCGGTAAAGCACAAAAAGAATACATTCGGAGTCTGAAACGATAATTACATTGACGAGCGTTTGGGAAAACTTTATAATAAAACTAATATTGGAAATTTTGCCCATAAGAAAGAGGTGACATAATGGTTGAATTAGACCAGTTCAAAACAACATTGAACACATACAAAGAACCGTTAGTTGAAGTGAGGGATTCACTTTGACCTGGCTAACAAAGAAAAGAAAATCCAGGAATTAGAAAGAGAAATGGAAGTTCCTGATTTTTGGGATAATACAGAAGTATCCCAACAGAAAATGAAGGAGTTAAAGAGCTTGAAGGATGACGTGGAAACATATGCTCATTTGACGCAGCAATATGACGATATTGAAACATTGCTGGAAATGGGATACGAGGAAGAAGATGCATCATTGATTCCGGAGATTCAGGAAGCATTAGAAGAATTCAAGCAGACCTTTGAAAATATCAGAATTAAGACGTTATTGTCCGGGGAATACGATGGAGAAAATGCCATTGTGTCCTTGCATGCCGGAGCAGGAGGAACAGAATCCTGTGACTGGAATGCGATGCTGTATCGTATGTACAAACGTTGGGCAGAGGCCAAGGGATTTACCGTAGAAGTATTAGATTCCTTAGATGGTGACGAAGCCGGAATTAAGTCCATTACTTTTGAAGTATGCGGAGAAAATGCATACGGCTACCTTAAGTCAGAAAAAGGAGTACATCGTTTAGTGCGTATCTCTCCATTTAATGCGGCAGGAAAACGTCAGACTTCCTTTGCATCCTGTGATGTAATGCCGGATATTGAAAAAGAATTAGATATTGAAATTAAGGATGACGACTTGCGGATTGATACTTATCGTTCCAGTGGAGCCGGTGGACAGCATATCAATAAAACATCTTCTGCAATTCGAATTACCCATCTTCCTACCGGAATTGTAGTGCAATGCCAAAATGAGCGTTCCCAGCATATGAACAAGGATAAAGCAATGCAAATGTTAAAGGCAAAGCTGTACTTGTTAAAACAGGAAGAGAACGAGAAAAAAGCAGCAGATATCCGTGGAGAAGTAACAGAAATTGGCTGGGGAAATCAGATTCGTTCCTATGTTATGCAGCCATATACCATGGTAAAAGACCATAGGACAAATGCAGAGACTGGAAATGTGGATAGTGTTATGGATGGAAATATAGATTTGTTCATTAATGCATATTTGAAATGGAAAAGTCTTGGTTGTCCGGAAAAAATGGGAGAGAACGAATGAAAGGCTTAGTACTGTTTGGAGTAGTTCTGCTATGTGTGATAATTGCAGTTGTAATATTAGTAGAATACATTAAGAGAAAAATGCGTGGATTTTCCAGAGAAATATTTGGAACAGATTCCTTCACAGAAGGGTGGAAGATGCAGGAAGAAGAACTATCTGTGATTCCTGCATCCGTATCTGGAATGACACGAATACTGGAACCGCAGATACAAAAGGACTTTCCGGAGTTTAATTGGGTTCAGTTTAAAAATAAAGCAGAAGAAGTGTTACGGGTATCATTATTGGCAATTACAACACAAAGTATGGAACAAATGTCAGATGCCTCAGAAGCATTAAAAGAACAGGTAGAAGGCAGGATTTTGGAAAATCAGACAGCAGGTGTTAGAGAGGTCTATGAGCGAATTCGCATTCATCAGACAGAGATTGCCAAGTACGAAAAGAAGAACGGACGTTGTATTGTTACACTGCAAAGTGCCGTAGAACACATTCATTATAAAGAAAAAGACGGAAAAATTCTGTCAGGAAAAAAAGACTTGTTAGAGCAAACAAAATATAATATGGAACTAATGTATATTCAAAACGAAAATATGGCAAACAATAGCCATGGAGTAGGACTTACCTGCCCAAATTGCGGTGCCCCTATTCAGACGCTTGGAATCAAATGTTGTGAATACTGTGGAAGTGAAGTGGTACCAATCAATATGCAGGTTTGGTCTTTGCAACATTTTTATGAAGTTACATACCAAAGGGTGTAATGTATAAATAAAACAAAAATCAGGAGGTTCGTTATGGGATTAATTAAAGCAGCAGCAGCGGCAGTCGGAGGAGCATTAGCAGATCAGTGGTTAGAGGTTTATGAACCAGATGATATGGGAGACCAGACCGTCTTTACCAGAGGAGTAATGATTCGAAAAGGTGAGAACAAAAAAGGAACAGACAATACCGTATCCAATGGTTCTGTGATCCATGTATATGACAACCAGTTTATGATGTTAGTAGATGGTGGTAAGATTGTGGATTACACTGCTGAACCGGGATATTATAAGGTAGACAATTCCTCTTTACCATCTTTATTCAATGGACAGTTAAAGGATACTTTAAAAGAATCCTTTGGCAGAATTAAGTTTGGTGGACAGACACCTACCCAGCAAAAAGTATTTTACATTAATTTGCAGGAAATCAAAGGAATTAAGTTTGGAACCAGAAATCCAATCAATTATTTCGACAGTTTCTATAACGCAGAGTTATTCTTGCGTGCGCATGGAACGTATTCTGTAAAAATCGTAGATCCACTTCGTTTTTATGCAGAAGCAATTCCAAGAAATAAAGATCATGTAGAAATTACAGATATCAATGAACAGTATATTTCCGAATTTTTAGAAGCATTGCAGACAGCAATCAATCAGCTGTCCGCAGATGGTATGCGTATTTCCTTTGTACCGTCTAAGGGACGTGAATTAAGCAAATACATGTCTCAGATTCTGGATGAAGACTGGAATCAAATGCGTGGTATGGAAATACAGGCAGTTGGTATTGCAAGCATTTCTTATGATGATGAATCAAAAGAATTAATCAATAGTAGAAATGAAGGTGCAATGTTGAGTGATCCGGCAATTGCACAGGGCTATATGGTGAAAAATCTTTCACAGGGGGTAAAAGATGCAGGTTCCAATAGTGCAGGAGCAATGACTGGATTTATGGGAGTTGGAATGGGAGCAAATGCCATGAGTGGTATGATGAATGGATTTTCACAGATGAATCCAAATGGACAGCCACAGGCACCAGTGCAGCCACAGCAGCAAAATACCAATGACTTCCATGTAGGCGGAGCTGTTCCGGTTCAGCCACAGGCGCAAAGTCCGGCAGGAGAAGCAGAGTGGGCTTGCGAATGTGGAGCAACCAATACAGGAAAATTCTGCTCTGAATGCGGAAAACCAAAGCCAATTATTCAGACAGAGTGGACATGTGCGTGTGGAGCAGTAAACAGTGGAAAGTTCTGTTCCGAATGTGGAAAACCAAAGCCGGTAGATAATGGAGAGTGGACATGTGCATGCGGAGCAACCAATACAGGAAAATTCTGCTCCGAATGTGGAAAACCAAGAGCATAAGAGAAAGGTAAGGGAGAGTACCAATGGCAGTAGTAAGTTATAAGTGTCCTCACTGTGGCGGTGAGTTGATTTTTAGCCCGACTACGCAGAAATATAAATGCGAATACTGTCTTTCTGATTTTTCCCAAGAAGAATTAGAAGCATTAAAGCCAGAGGAAGGCAGTGAAGAAAAAGCGGTAAACTTTGAGGAAGATACACAAGAAGAAAATACCACAGAAAAAGAAACACAGGAGGAGGCAGTGATTTATCACTGCCCAAGCTGTGGTGCGGAAATTGTAACAGATGAGACAACAGCAGCAACATTTTGCTATTATTGTCATAATCCGGTGGTGTTGTCAGGAAGGGTATCCGGCGAGTTTTTGCCGGATAAAATTATTCCGTTTGCTATTGATAAAAAGCAGGCAACAGAGAAGTTTTTAGACTATGTACATAGTAAGAAGTTTGTACCAAAGGCATTTTTCAACAAACAACAGATTGAAAAGATTTCCGGTGTATATTTTCCATATTGGATGGTAGATATGGATATGGAAGGCTCTATGCAGGCAGAGGGCAGAAATGTCCGTGTATGGCGAAGTGGAGATACAGAGTATACCGAGACAAAGGTATACCGTGTAGAACGTGAAGGTGATGTTCATTTAGAGGACATTACCAAGAATGCATTAAAGAAGTCCAACGCTAAGCTGGCAGAGGGAGTACTTCCTTATGATGTCAGCAAGGTACAGAAGTTTCATATGGGATTTCTGTCCGGATTTTTAGCAGAAAAGCGTGACATTGAAAGAACAGAGCTAAACAAACAGGTGCAGCAGGAAGCCAATGAGTATGGCGAAAAGATTTTGCGAGGAACGGTAAAAGGATATTCTTCCATATCGGTAAAAAGCTGTCATTTGAATCAGACACAGGAAAATTGGGATTACACCATGCTTCCTGTCTGGACCGTTACCTATAAAGGAAAAAATGGAAAAATGTATTATTATTCCATGAATGGTCAGGATGGAAAAGTATACGGAGAACTTCCGATTGATTACAAAAAAGTATGGATACTGGGTGGAATTGTTTTCGGATTAGTATTAATTTTGGCATTGATTGGGGGATATCTGTTATGAGAATGAGAAAAAAGCAAAGTACATATTTTGAGGGGAAAAAAGTTATATTGGCATTGCTGCTTACCTGTATCTTTGTGATGGGAAGCGGATTTTCAGCAAATGCAGCTGAGTCAACAGGTAAAAATTATAGTACTGACAGACAAATAGCAATCAATCTTTCAAATCATGAAGTAGATAGTTCACTTGAAAATAGTCAGGTGACAGATCAGGCAGGTTTATTAAGTCAGTCTGAAATAGAAGAAATAGAATCCCAGATAGAAAAGATGGAAGAAAAAACCGGCTGGGATGTAATGGCGGTTACTACAGATGATGCCCAGGGAATGAATGCAACCTATTATGCAGAAAAGTGGTTTGATGATTATACTACTTGCGATGATGGAATCATCTTTTTCATCGATATGGATAATCGGGAGCTTATCATGCGAACCTTTGGAGAAGCAATTGATTGTATCAACGATGCCAAAAGAGACAAAATTTTGGATGCAGGTTTTGAAAAAGTAAGCGATGAAGAATATGGAAAAGCCTTTGAAGCGATGCTGAAAAAAACGGCAAAATATGCATACCGTCAGATTACACCGGTAGAAGCAGGAATTGCTTTTGTAATAGCAATTGCAGCAGGCGGACTGACTATTGGATGTATTATCGGTTCTTATCGTTTGAAATTTGGTGGTTATAAATATTCAATTGAGAAAAATGGAAGTGTAAAATTAAGAAAAAAAGAAGATGCTTTTGTAAATCAGTTTGTTACCCACAGACATATTCCGAAATCAGACGGAAGTGGTGGAAGTGGCGGAAAAACAACCACACATGTTGGCGCTGGAGGAAGAGTATCCGGTGGCGGAAGTAGAAAATTTTAGTAATAAAATAGAAAAAGGTGTTGCATTGCATGCATAAATATGCTAACATCTTTCCTATGAGCACAAATGTATTTCACAGACAAACACACCAGGAGGGCAAAATGCAAGAAAAAACAAAATATTTTGTTCTGAAGAAAAAAGCTGTTCCTGAGGTATTGTTGAAGGTGGTTGAAGCGAAGAGGCTTTTGGAATCAGAGCGGGCTGAATCTGTACAAGAAGCAACGGATATGGTTGGAATCAGCAGAAGCTCTTTTTATAAGTATAAAGATGACATCTTTCCATTTCATGACAATGCCAAAGGAAAGACGATTACCATGGTGATACAGATGGATGATGAACCGGGACTTTTGTCAGTTGTTCTTAGAATTGTAGCAGATTTTCATGCAAACATTCTTACGATTCATCAGAGTATACCCGTTAATGGAATTGCTTCGCTGACCTTAAGCGTTGATGTGCTGCCAGATACAAAGAATGTGTCCCAGATGGTGGAAAACATTGAGCAACAGGAAGGCATACATTATTTAAAAATTTTAGCCAGGGAGTGACAACATGATCAAGATAGCAATTTTAGGTTATGGAACTATCGGTTCCGGAGTAGTAGAAGTATTAAACACAAATAGAGAAAGCATTGCCAAGCGTGCAGGCGATGAAATTGAAGTAAAGTACATATTAGATTTACGGGATTTCCCGGGAGATCCAATGGCAGATAAAGTAGTTCATGATTATGATATAATTGCCAATGATGAAGAGGTACAGGTAGTAGTAGAAGCAATGGGTGGCGTAGAGCCGGCATACACATTTGTAAAACGTGCCTTAATGGCAGGAAAAAATGTAGCTACTTCTAATAAAGCATTAGTGGCAAAACACGGAGCAGAACTTCTTGCAATTGCCAAAGAGAAGGATATTAACTTCTTATTTGAAGCAAGTGTAGGCGGAGGAATTCCGATTATCCGTCCTTTGAATTCTTCTTTAACAGCAGATGAAATTGAAGAAATTACCGGAATCTTAAATGGTACAACTAATTATATGTTAAGCAAAATGACCTTTGAAGGACTTGAATTTGATGATGTGTTAAAAGACGCACAGTCCAGAGGATATGCAGAGGCAGATCCAACCGCAGATATTGAAGGTTATGATGCTTGTCGTAAGATTGCTATTTTAACTTCCTTGGTATGTGGACAGCAGGTAGATTTTGAAGAGATTTATACAGAAGGAATTACCAAGATTACTGCAACTGATATTAAATATGCAAAAGCGATGGGAAGAATCATTAAATTGTTAGCTACAAGTAAGAAAGTTGGCAATAGCTATTATGCAATGGTAGCTCCATTTATGTTGTCTCAGCAACATCCATTGTACAGCGTAAACGATGTATTTAATGCAATTTTTGTACACGGAAATGTATTAGGAGATGCAATGTTTTACGGAAGTGGAGCAGGAAAGCTTCCAACTGCCAGCGCAGTAGTAGCAGATATTGTGGATATTGCAAAGCATTTACATAGAAATATTATGATTTCCTGGAGTTCTAAGAAGTTAGAATTGGTAGATTGTAAAAAGGCAAGTAGCCGTTTCTTCGTAAGAGCAACAGACAGCGAAGAAGAGGTAAAAGCAATATTTGGAAATGTGGAATTTGTGAAAGTTCCGGAAATTACAGACGAAGTTGGATTCGTAACAGATGTATTGACGGAAGAAGAGTTTGAAGAGAAGTCAGCAAAACTCAAAAATATGCGTCAACGCATTCGTGTAGAATAGAAATGAAAAATGAATTCCATATTACAAAAAAGCATAGAATATAATATAATATAATGTGTTTTATGTTAAAGAAGTAGGAGAATAGGGAATTCGGGAGAAAGATATGCTGATTGTAAAAAAGTTCGGTGGAAGTTCTGTTGCCGACAAAGAAAGAATTTTTCATGTTGCAAAAAGATGTATCGAAGAATATCAGAATGAAAATGACGTAGTGGTGGTTTTGTCCGCAATGGGCAAAACCACAGATCATTTAATTGAGATGGCGAAGGATATTAATCCCAATCCATCTAAACGTGAATTGGATATGTTGCTTGCAACAGGTGAACAGACTTCAGTAGCGTTAATGTCCATGGCAATGTCCGCGTTAGGAGTGCCATCGGTTTCTTTAAATGCATTTCAAGTTGTAATGCATACATCATCCANTTATGGAAATGCTCGTTTTAAGCGAATAGATACAGAACGGATTCAACATGAGTTGGAATCTCGCAAAATTGTAATTATAACTGGTTTTCAGGGAGTCAATAAGTATGATGATATTACCACATTGGGGCGTGGCGGTTCCGATACCACAGCAGTTGCCTTAGCGGCAGCACTTCATGCAGATGCATGTGAGATTTATACAGATGTGGAAGGTGTCTATACAGCAGACCCAAGAATTGTGCCGCAAGCTAAGAAGCTAAAAGAAATTACTTATGATGAGATGTTAGAGTTGGCAACACTTGGAGCAAAGGTTCTACACAATCGTTCTGTGGAAATGGCAAAGAAGTATGGAGTTCAGCTGGTAGTTCGTTCCAGCCTGAATAATGCAGAAGGAACCGTTGTGAAGGAGGAAACAGACGTGGAAAGTATGCTGATTAGTGGTGTGGCAGTAGACAAAAATGCTGCACGAATTGCAATCATCGGAGTAGAAGATACACCGGGAATCGCATTTAAGATATTTGATTTATTGGCAAAGCATAATATTAATGTAGATGTAATTCTTCAGTCCATTGGACGCGATGGCAGTAAGGATATTTCTTTTACAGTAGCAAGAGATGATTTAAAAGAAGCAGTTGCTATTTTAGAAGAGAATAAAAACCGTATTACCGCAAAAGAAATTAAGTTTGACGATACAGTTGCCAAAGTATCTATTGTAGGTGCAGGCGTACAGTCAAATCCGGGTGTGGCAGCACAGATGTTTGAAGCCCTTTACAATGTGGGAATCAATATCCGAATGATTGTTACCTCTGAGATTCGTATTACCGTGTTAATCAACGAAGAAGATGTGGAAAAGGCAATGCGGGCGGTACACGATAAATTTATGGAAGAATAAACCACGAGAAACTCGGGTAAATGAAATCCTTATGTATGGAGAAACAATTTCCAATACATAAGGATTTTTTAAAGAGTATAGTTTGCAAGAAGGTCAATCTGCCATACAAGCAACAATACATTTTTTACAATAAAATTTAGAACTACAATGGCAAGGGCAATCCATAGATATATGTCACGATAGTGTAGTCCGATTTTTAATTTATGTTTTGAAACACGTTCCACTGTCTGACTGATAAGAAACCATCCACCAAGAAGAAAGGCGTAAGGCACAATGGGATGACAGACAAAAGAATTCCATAAGTGTCCATGAAAAAAAGCAGAGATAGCACGAGTACCTCCACAACCGGGGCAATAGATACCAAAAAGCATGTGTATGAGACAAGGCCCATTTGCTTGAAAAAGTGAAGGGATTTTCTTCAAAAGTATATAAATAATAAATAAAATGATGACAAAAAACCAGCCAATGTAAAAAAGGGCGGTTTCTTCCTTTTTTCGTTCACGTTTCATATAAATTTTCCTTTAATCGTTATTACCATTTGCAGTATAACGGTTCTTTTTTTATTTGTCAAAAAGGTATTTCTTGAAACCGATTTCCAAATCCGCTATAATGGGAAAAGAGTGCATTTGCATAGAATTGAAAAGCAAGGGAGAACTAGAATGGATATAATTGCAAAACTGGCAGAAGAATTGAATATTCGTAAGAATCAGGCAGAAGCTGCCGTAAAATTAATTGACGAAGGAAACACCATTCCTTTTATTTCCAGATATCGTAAAGAAGCTACTGGAGCATTAAACGATGAGGTGCTTCGTAATCTGTATGAAAGACTGAACTATTTGCGTAACCTGGAAGAGAAAAAGGGACAGGTATTAGCAAGTATAGAAGAACAGGGAAAATTGACAGAAGAGCTGAAACATCAGATTTTAGCAGCAGAGACATTGGTGGTAGTAGAAGACTTGTATCGTCCATATCGACCAAAGCGTCGTACGCGTGCAACGATTGCCAAAGAAAAAGGATTAGAGCCGCTGGCAAATATAATTATGCAGCAGGAAACAGATAAGACATTAGAAGAAGAGGCGAAAGCATTCTTAAATCCGGAAAAAGAGGTAAACACAACACAGGATGCTATTAATGGTGCCATGGACATTCTTGCGGAAAGTATTTCCGATGAAGCAGATTATCGAAAATATATCCGAAAAGTCACCATGGAAAGAGGGAAAATCACATCCACAGCCAAAGATCCAAAAGCAGAATCTGTATACGAAATGTATTATGAATTTGAGGAAGGTCTTGCGAAACTGGCAGGACATCGAATACTTGCATTGAATCGTGGTGAAGCAGAGAAAGTCCTTACTGTGAAAATCGAAGCTCCAACAGAAGATATTTTAAGATACTTAGAAAAGAAAGTCATTGAAAAGGACAACCCTAATACAACACCTGCTTTGAAGGCGGTAGTAGAAGACAGCTATAAACGTCTGATTGCGCCTGCCATTGAACGAGAGATTCGTAATGAATTAACAGAAAAGGCAGAAGATGGAGCAATTAAAGTATTTGGTAAGAACTTAGAGCAACTCTTAATGCAGCCACCAATTGCAGGAAAAGTAGTACTTGGATGGGACCCGGCATTCCGT